>OCLQ01000131.1_pt1 | contig 10489 bp, 3 predicted proteins | sample 1481401 | NCBI WGS metagenome assembly OCLQ01 (sample SAMN00990124, study PRJEB22392) | human gut metagenome | reverse complement strand
CCCGTACCTCAAGTTGGCAATATGCAAGCTGATGCAATTTTTAAAGAAGAACTTGAGAACAGAGCAAGACTCAGATCAAGCGATTTAATCAATTTGCAAAAGCAAAAAGACAGTATTTCACGCGATCTTGTGGTTTCACAGGTCGCTATTGAGAAATTTAAAAAAAATATTGGCACTTTAAGTAAAGCCTTGACTCAGGCTGTAAGTTTAGGTAACCATGCGGATGTTCAAAAGTTGAGACAAGCTATTCAAACACAAACCGAATTATCCAAAGCTCCAAAAATGAAACTAAATAAATGTCAGGAGATACTAATCAAAATTGAAACCATGATTTCACTGACAAAAAGGGAGTTAGAAGTGATCTACCAACGTGTTAGAAATGTGGGACACCTTGCTAACTCAGCTTTTAATCCATATGAGGCACAAATAGTTGCGGATAGACAAAGAGTTAGGGTAGATGAATCGGAAATCAAGGATTTAATCGATAATATTAGACCAGATGAGGATTTAGAGGAAGGATTGGAGCCAACACCTCCCGAATTAAAGGTGAATTTGTTGAAACATCAGCGCATGGGGTTGACATGGATGAAAAGAATGGAAGCATCAAAAGCCAAAGGTGGCATATTGGCAGATGATATGGGGTTGGGTAAGACTATTCAAACATTGGCATTAATGATGGTCAGCAAGGGTAGTAATCTTATTGTGGCGCCTGTGTCGTTATTACGTCAATGGGTGGCCGAAATTGAATCTAAGACAAAGTCAGACGTTTTTCTTTCGGTTGGAATATATCATGGAGATGATAAAAAGAAGATGAAGGATTTCGACCTAATGAAAGAGTACGATATAGTATTGGTTTCATATACTACACTAGTTCAAGAATGGAAAAAGCATTTTTCTGAAGATTTGAAAGAACATCAACATGAAAGAAACTATTTTCCAAATCGATCTAGAGGTGGTAAGTCTTATGTGTCACCGTTTTTCTCGAGAGAGTCTCAGTTTCATCGAATAATTTTAGACGAAGCACAAGCAATCAAGAACAAGCAAGCGTTAGCATCCAAAGCAATGACGTACTTGAGGGCCCAATACCGATTTTGTTTGACTGGTACGCCGATGCAGAATGGAATTGAGGAACTATATCCTCTCTTACGGTTTTTGAAAATACAACCCTATTGTTCTGAAGAGAAATTTAGAGCGGATATATTAACGCCAATCAAAAGCAAAACTGACCTTTACGATGAATATGATGTCAAAGAAAGTATGAAAAAGATTCAAGTTCTTTTGAAGTCCATTCTTTTACGGCGAACAAAAGATTCGCTAATTGATGGTGTTCCAATTTTGAATTTGCCTGAAAAACACGTTTTGTCAGACTATGTGACTCTTGAGAATGATGAGTTGGCTTATTATCAAAGTATTGAACTGAGAGTACAGAAAGCTGCTAAGAAGATTTTGGGTGAGCACACTAAAAATGCTCCAGCTCTTACTTTACTTTTGAGGTTAAGACAGGCTTGCTGCCATTCGTATCTTGTGGAGATAGGTGAATACAGGGCTAAAGTCAAGGATTCGGAAGCAGAAGCCTCGGCTAGTAATTCTAAGTTGGACTGGAGACTGATGTTAAACAATGCTCGCAACTTGAAGGAATCGGTTAAACAGCAAGTTCACCTGTTGATTGGCTCATTGAATGGTGAAGGCAACATTGAAAATACTCCTGCTTGTCCCGTTTGTTTTGACAATATTGACATTGAATCGTCTCTTTTAATTTTTGGTGAATGTGGTCATATTATTTGTAAAGGATGTTGCAATACGTTTTTTGAAAATTGCAATGCTGGAGATGACGATGATGAGCTGCCGCATAGAATAGGTGAATGTAAAGATTGTCAGAAAACCGTTAAAGAGCACAATATGACTGAATTTCTTATTTTCGATATGCTTCATATACAGAAATTGGAGATGTCACAAGTTCAGAAGTTTTGCTCGCAACATTACCAGCACAAAATCAAGTCAAATCAGACGTTGATTAGAGAATTCATCAAAAGAGATAATGGGTTTGAACTGTCAGCAAAGATTCATAAATGTTTGGAAATGATTTTAGAGCTCTTCTCCAAAAATCCCGGTGAAAAGGTAATTGTGTTTTCCCAATTCACCTCCTTGTTTGACTTAATGGCATTGGTTTTACAAAATCAACACATTGAGTTTTTGAGATACGATGGTACTATGTCCATGGATGTGAAGAACAACGTTATTAAAGAGTTTTATCAGAGTAGCAAGAATGTTTTGTTACTTTCCTTACGAGCTGGTAATGCAGGTTTGACGTTGACTTGTGCCAATCACGTTTTCATTATGGACCCATTTTGGAATCCGTTTGTTGAAGAGCAGGCTATGGGCAGGGCACATCGAATTGGACAAACACGTGAAGTTTTCGTTCACAGAGTTTTGATTGCTGGCACGGTTGAGAATCGTATTATGGAGTTGCAGGAACTGAAAAAACATTTGATCGAAAGTGCTCTTGATGAACGTGGTATGAAATCGATTTCTCAACTAAATAGAAGAGAACTTGGGTTCTTGTTTGGTTTGAATAGTTTAACTGGTTAGAAGTGTAAAAATAGTAGTGGTGTCAGTTTTGTTTAATCACGTGATCATCACGTGCCTAGTTTTAAGACTGGCCAGTTTTATAGATTATTAATAAATGTTTATACGCAATAAGACTGTGCAATCTTGGTTTAGTGAGTGGAAATGACCATAATTATGCAATTGCGTTCTTGCTTTCGGTATGTATGGTTGTATTCAGTTTAGGATTGAAAGATTCAAAAGTTGTTAAAGAATTTTACCCAAAATTTAATAAAAATATTTAATCTTTAGACACACATTGTTCGTTAAGATAACCTTGGTCTTGTTTCCCTACCAAAACTACTCTCCATTGCCAATAAATATGATACAAACTTATTCTCGCAATCTCGCTTAAAATCCGAACATTAATTACTATTGGATTCGCGGGTACGAGAAACTACAGATTTCTTAATAAAGTGGTACGATTTATGCTATCCATCTCGAATAAATGCTTGTTTGCATCTTTATGTTTGTTGCTGCACAAATGTGTTTTATTTTTCCATCTATTAAAGTCAAATCTGCATCTGCATTATTATACACACTGTTCGAATTGAACAACAGCCATTTTCTTTCATTTTCTTCTCGTATTCTCTATCCGAGAATCAACATCTGATGTCAAATACCTTTTATTTAGAGATTATAAATATGTCACATTTGGATTGCCTTTTTTGGTTCAAATGATTTTCTTCAAGTCAAATCCGCTAAAAGATGATGTCTTTATCTTTATTATCAATAGTTTCCATCGCTTTAGCTGCTACCGTGAGTGCCACTTCAGACGGTACAAACGCATATACTGCTTACCCAAGTGTTGCTAAAACTGCATCCATAAACGGTTTCGCTGACAAAATCTACGATCAATTGCCAGAATGTGCCAAAGAATGTGTCAAGCAAAGTACTAGTAACACCCCATGTCCATACTGGGATACTGGTTGTTTGTGTGTCATGCCTCAATTTGGTGGTGCTATTGGTGACTGTGTTGCTAAAAACTGTAAGGGAAAAGAAGTTGATTCTGTTGAATCTTTGGCCACTTCCATTTGTTCATCTGCTGGTGTTTGGGAACCATACTGGATGATCCCATCAAGTGTTTCTGACGCTTTGGCTAAGGCTGCTGATGCCGCTGCTGAAACCACTGCCGAATCCACCACTGCCGAATCTACTGCCGCTGAAACCACCAAGGCTGAAGAAACTTCTGCTAAAGAAACCACTGCTGCTGAAACTTCCAAGGCTGCTGAAAGTTCTGCACCAGCTGAAACTTCTAAAGCTGAAGAAACTTCAAAGGCTGCTGAAACCACCAAAGCTGAAGAATCTTCTGTTGCTCAATCTTCTTCTTCTGCTGCAGACGTTGCTTCTGTTTCCGTTGAAGCTGCTAACGCCGGTAACATGCCAGCTGTTGCTATTGGTGGTGTCATTGCCGCTGTTGCTGCCTTATTCTAAGTTGAATTATAGTATTGCTGATAATACATAACTAATATATGATCTTATTGCAACTAGAGTATTTACGTTTAATGTAATTTGCGATAGCTATACAAGTACGAACTAGCACTTGAGCCGCCACCGCCGCCGCTCCCTTCCTTGCTATTGTCTTGCAATTACGGGGGCTTTTTTGTCGCTAATGTACTCATAAGCGGGGCAAGGCAGAATTATCGCCACTAGCTATTGACCAATCAAAATTCAACTCATTTGTGGTACTGGCTACACACAAAACCTGTGTGCACTAAGAATGTGGAGAAACATATAACTTCTTGGTATTAAAGATAAAAAGCCCCAAATCAATTCTTAGCTTCTCCTGAGTCTTTATTACTAGACCCATCAATATGGGGCCATGGTTGGCTTCTGACCGACGCCAGGAATCATAACCCATACCAATACACTTGCAGTGCCAATCCATACCATAGCAACACGATCAAAGTGGCCATTCAATTGACATCTCCGCCTGTCCCAGCTCTACTGACATTCCCAGATACATTGATTTGTAAGTTTTGAAAAAGAAATCAGCGTGATCGCGGAACATATACGCAAGATAGGCGAGCTGAAACGGCGGAAATCACGATAATTAGTCATCCCTCAATCACAATAAGGACTGGACGATTTTTCACACTGACAAATTAGAGATAAGCAATATACAGAATTAAGAGAACTTTACCAAGATGCGTTTATTTCTTTATATAAGTTTATTTGGTTTCAGCCATTCTCTCCATTCTAATCTCTACTGCTCTTCTATGAGCTTCTAACCCTTCAACTCTTGCCAACTCCATGACTGCTTTACCGATATTCTGAAGACCTTTTTCAGTAACCTCTTGGGAAGTAATAAACTTCTGGAAAGTAGCAGTATTGACTCCAGAATATTGTCTGGCATAACCATAAGTTGGCAAAGTATGGTTCGTCCCACTTGAGTAATCACCACACGATTCAGGAGACAATGCACCAACAAATACTGAACCGGCATTCTCAATCAGATCAGGAACATACGATGGTGCATCATCGATTTGTAAAATCAAATGTTCAGGTGCATACTGTTTTGACAAATCAAATGCTTCCTTGTAGGTTTTAGCCAATAAAATATACGAATGAGCCAAGCATTTAGCAACAATATCCTTTCTTGGCAACACTTTAGCTTGTCTCTCCACTGCAGCTTGGAACTCATTCAACTTTTCATCGCTCAAACCAACCCCAATAAGAATGACCTGAGAATCAACACCATGTTCTGCTTGTGAAAGCAAATCACTAGCAACAAAATCAGCATCGGCGTTGGAGTCAGCAATCACCAAAACTTCAGACGGTCCAGCAGGCATATCAATCGAGCACAATGCTTGGGTGTCATTTTGAACATACATCTTGGCAGCAGTAACAAATTGATTGCCTGGACCCAAAATCTTGTCGCACTTGAGTACACTTTCAGTACCATACGCCATTGCCGTGACTGCTTGCGCACCACCTGCCATAACAATACATTTAGCTCCCAATTTGTGGGCAACATAAACAACTTCTGGCGTCAACTTCCCTGTAGCACGTGATGGAGGAGATGCAACAATAATGTTCTTACACCCAGCAACTTTTGCAGGCACACCCAACATCATTGCTGTAGAGGGCAACACTGCTGTTCCGCCTGGAACATACAACCCAACATTCTCAATCGGCTTAGCAAATCTAGAACAATATACGCCGGGACTGGTTTCTACTGTCATAACTTTTTCTTTTGGTAATTGTGCAGCATGGAACTTTTCGATATTTTGCATGGACAAGTCAATGGCAGCCTTCATTTCTTCTGAAATATCCATCAAATCAGCCGGGAACGGAGCTTGTAAAACAGGAGCATCAAGTTTTACACCATCAAACTTGGAAGTCAACTCAATAAGTGCTTTGTCTCCATCAGACTTGACTTTTTCAATAATAGGAAGCACGAGTTTCATAATGTCTGCAGTCTTTTGTACAGGTCTTGTCATTGCACGCTCAACAGCAGCAGCATCGTCAACACTAACAATCTCTAGCTTGTAACTGCTATTTACAGGAGCTTCTTGGTATTGGGGCTTGGCATCGCCTTTTCTTCTTGAAACCTTCAAGGACTTTACATCCAAATTCTTCTCAATATCAGCCAATCTCACCCCGTGTTTGATACACCAAACCATGGCAAAATAAACCAAATCAGCACACTCCCAGGCAATTTCTTCCTTTGATTTAGCCTCAATCAATTCATCCAACTCTTCCTTCAACTTGGCAATCAATAGTTTCTCGTCATCAAATAAACGTTTAGTGTAGGACCCTTCAGGTGCATTTTCCAATCTGTCTTGCAAAGTACTATCTAATTTCGGCAATCCTCTAGCTGGAGAGTCGGCAATATCGTCACCAAAACATGTGAATTTGGTTTCACGGTGACAGAACCCATACCCAGTTCGTGGCTCCACCATAAACTGAATCACATCAGAGTCACAATCCTTGGATAACTTTACCAACTTTTGTGTTGCACCACTGGTCTTGCCCTTGTACCACAATTCGTCTCTGCGTTTACGTGATTGGTAAACCCCAACTTTTTCTTCAATTGCAGCAATTATCGAGTCCTTGGACGAATATACTATACCCAAAGCTGTATAGGAAGGTGAAGGGGTTGTGATTAATGTAGTGTACAACCCATCTGGTCTGTCGGTAGTCAAAGTACTAACAAACACTGCAGAAATTGATATCTTGTTCTCTTCTTGACGTTTGACAGTCAATTTTGTGCTTGGAATCACTGGAACGTAGTTTTTAGCCAATTCAATGGCTCCATCCTGAGTAAAGTTAGACTCAATATATATAACTCGGTTTTCATTGGCATTATATTTCTTTAAATCACTTTCGGAAAATGGTTTAGAAGTAACAAAGGATGCTTCAGATGTCAATAATTCAGTACTTGGAACATCGACTGCTACAACAAACCTAGAGCTTGGTAAACCAGCTTCAATGGCGTCATGGTATTGCTTCTCATTAACAAACACCTGCTTAATTCCCACATTCAACAACTCGACAATTTGGTCGGTGGTGGCATTATCAATAGCATTTACAAAAATATCCAAGTCATGAGGAAATTGATGAATAAAATGTTTCTTGGGACTAACACTTTCAATTGGGAAAAGTACTTGACCAACTAAGGAAAACTCGTCAATAGATTGCTTATCTTCTGGAGAAGATATAACAGGCAAAATAGGGAATATCATGTCTGGTTGGTGGTAGGAAGCGTTGAAAGAAAATGAAAAAAAAAAAAAAAAAAACTTATCACTTGTGGAGGAAAAAAAAAATAATTCTGAGTCATTTTCTCATTACAGCTAGAAAAATAATAATTTGCAATTTTGCCATAAATACACACCCTATATACTTAGAAACTAAATTCGCCTCTGAATTGATTCAAATCCATATTTGGTTTAACCAACTCCAATAAATCTCTTCTCTCCATCGCAATAAAAGCCCTCTTTAATGTTTCTGTCAACGATGTCGACTGGTTATGATTCAATGTCGATACAGTGTCCACCCCTTCTACTTGATGCATTGACAACCCACTTAACAAATGCTCTGCTGCTTCCTTGTAACAACCAATATTTATACACGAAACCCCTAGATTGTATCTTGCTCTTACAAAAGTCGGTTTCAATTGCAATGCCTTGAAATACGCATCAACTGCTTCTTCGGAGCGGTTAGAATTGGCCAATGAAGCACCTAATCTATTCCACAAAATAGCATCATCAGGTCGTATCGATAATGCTGCTTTGAAACAGTCTATAGTCTTGTCAAACTCTTCATTGGCGTAAAACAACACACCTAACCCCATTTGAACATCAGCATCCATGCTGGCTTGGTTAGGCGACAACTGAGCGGCATTGAGAAATAATTCCGTAACTCTTTTGTTCAACGAGAATCTGTCTTCATCGGTAATCGTTGGATTCTCTTGTCTTGCCTTTTCCACAATTTGAGGATACTTTGTCGATATCCATCTTTCCAAAGTGGCAAATGCGGCATTATCATACCCTTCGTTGATATAACTAATTGCCAAGTTCATCAACGCCTCTGAATTCTCTGGGTGCAACTCCAAACATTTTTCCAAGGCAGAAATACCAGCAATCTCCTTTTCATTTTGAGTTTGGACTTCGCCTAGCTTCAACCAGGCATCAACGTGATTTTCATCTCTTTGAATTGCAGCCTCGAACGCCAAAGCAGCCTCAGACAATTTGGCACCATTCTCCATCAACTGCAAACCAATCTCATATGGGTCTTGGTCTTTAGGTAAGTCCAAAAACTGGTTACTCTGTTTATCTTCAAATTGGTAGTCACCAAAGTGGGCACGCGTAGACGCATACTTTGCAAAATCTTTCTCCCATTGATTCATATCAGCTGGAAACCCATCTTTTTGAGTTCTCTTGAAATCTTCATATTGCTGATTGATAAAGTCATTTTCAAAAGATTCTGAATTCAAACTGTCCCACACTTCTTGGAAAGTGGCCTGATACTTGTCATCAACAACAATCTCAGGAGACTGTTCTCTCTGGATTTCCTCAACTTCCTCGGCCTTGTTTGTCAACTCCTCTATTTCCTTAAACTGATTCTCCCAATCAACTTGTGGCTCCTGATTATGTTGTTGTTGTTGTTGTTGTTGAGGTTGCAGTTGGTATGCCATAGACATTCCCATCATTGGACGGTATCCCCCAAGACGAGGGCCAAATTGGCCAGGTCTTTGGTTGTGCTGTTGCGTTGCGGGTGCTTGGCTAAACTCGCTGGCCCACTGAGCATTCACTGGACTTCCAGTCTTGGCTATTGGTGTTGCAATCTGAGCAGATGGAGATTGCGCAACAAAGTCTTGCGACCAGTTACTTTGCTGTTGATGAATAGCATTGGGTTGGTTCTGAATGGCATTTAATTCGTGTCTCATAGGTTGGAACTGAAACGAGTTTTGTGGTGCTCCATTATTCATAAATTGCTCCAAGTTAGCTCTATCCCTAACATTCATTAAATTATCTTTTTTGAACCCTTGATTCTGTGCTACGTTTCCATGTTGATTTGCCACTTGTTGTTGCAACGATCTATCTTGCTGGGTATGCTTATTAAACTGAGCAACGGCATTTCCGTTAACTGAACATTCTGATCCTCCACCAACAAACGACATTTCTTTGATAATGATATGGGAGAAAGAAAAATAACAAATTTTCGAAAATCCAAAATTATAGTCCAGACCAATCTAATTTATATGACCGTCATTCAGCATTTTTCTTTTTTCGGGTTCCCCACCGAGAAATGATAAAGTGGAAAAATTTTGGAATCACATGCCGAGGTGAGGAGAGAATTATACGGTGTTACACGACTCTTTTTTTCAAATTAATTTTATTACTGCAAAATAGATAATACACACACTAATGTTCTGTTTTAGCAACGTTTGGCAACTCTTTCAAGGATTTTCTAATACTGTCAACACCCTTCAATAAATCTTCCTCGGAAATAACCAAAGGAGGAGCCAAACGGATGATATTGTCATGGGTTGGTTTGGCCAAAACACCGTGATTTTTCATTAACAAACACAAATCCCAAGCTGTCCTGCCATTGGTCTTTGATTCGTCTATAACAATAGCCGACAATAACCCTTTACCTCTAACTTCACTGATCATTCCGTTGCTTTCCTTTTGTAACTCTTCTAATTTTTCTCTCAATAATGCACCCAATTTTTGTGCTCTTTCGACCAAATTCTCATCTCTAACAACATCCAAAGCAGCAATAGCAACTCTACAAGCTAATGGATTACCACCGTATGTAGATCCGTGTGAGCCTGGTTCTAAAGTCAGCATGACTTCCTTCGAAGACAAAACGGCAGACACTGGCATAACACCTCCAGAAATAGCCTTACCCAACAATACAATATCTGGCTTGACACCTTTCGAATGTTCATAGCACAACATTTTACCTGTTCTGGCAATACCAGTTTGGATCTCATCACAGATCAACAAGACATTGTGTTTCTTACACAACTCTTGGACTTTTGGCAAGTAATCTTCTGGTGGAACAACAATACCGGCTTCACCTTGAATTGGTTCCAATAAGATAGCAGCAATTTTATCACCGGCATTGGCGAATGCTTTTTCGACATCTTCAATAACCCCATATCTCAACAAAGTGGCCTCTGGTTCACCAGGAATTTGAGGACCAACACCTCTCAAGTAAGGACCAAAGTTTGTGGTGGCGTCTGGGTCAGTGGACATGGAAATAACCCCCAAAGTTCTACCGTGGAAATTGTTAACAGCAGACAATATAATAGCTTCGCCACTTGGAATACCTTTCTTGTCGTAACCCCATTTTCTGGCCAATTTCAAACCAGTTTCAACAGCTTCGGCACCAGTGTTCATTGGCAATACCATCTCATAGTTAAAGTACTCGG
>OCLQ01000129.1_pt1 | contig 10678 bp, 5 predicted proteins | sample 1481401 | NCBI WGS metagenome assembly OCLQ01 (sample SAMN00990124, study PRJEB22392) | human gut metagenome | reverse complement strand
CATCCCGATCAGAAGTATAATATCTGCTCAGTGTCATGTCTTCTAGTATCAAAGTCAACTCTGTGACAGAGAAACCAGTGGCCACTGTGGGTTCCTTTTTTAATGGTTTAAGAGTATCTCCTGAAGTAGAATTTGACTTGTATAAACATAAGAAGAGAGATGACTATGTTTTACATGGAGAAACTGATACCTTAGATTACAACGGTACATCTAATAACGAAAATGAATACGTTGTTGCTGTTTTTGATCCAAACAGCAAATCCGTTGAATTATACAAAACCCCATATATATCCACCAAAGTTACTGCAAAGAAAAATAGAGTTTATAAAGGTCCAAAAGTCAAGAGTGCAGGTATAAGAAACGTAACACAACGTAATGCATTAGGTGAAGCCTTTGGTACTAAAAAAGCCAAATCTGCTATTACTAATTTGGAAAAGAACAGAATTGATTCTGAAAAATTGCAGGACATTGAAATGGATATTGTTGATACTGTTAAAGAGAGCACTCGTGATTTGCCAGCTCAAGAAGATGGTGTTGACAGACCAGCACCATTGGCAAATGTTGATGCCACAAACGTAGAAGACATTTATCCACTAGAAAATATTATTCCTGAAAAAGATTGGCAATATCTTCGTGTTAGTTCCATTCTTACTGCAGAAAATCCATTGGAAAAATTGCCATTTACCAAATCAGAATTCATTGCCAAACAATTGCCTATTTTGATTCTGCAAAAAAACACAGAAAAGTTGCAAATGCTTTTTTACGCATCCCTTTTATTGGGTGTTTATGAGAATAGAAGAGTCAAAGATAAACAGAGTCTTATGACCAGATTACAAAATATACCTTCTGAAATCTTGGTTGATGGTATTTTGGATCGATTTGCTATTTCTCGTGCCACTAAATTTGGTAAATCAAAGGACAAGTCATTTACTATTGATCCATATCACGAAGATAAATTGTTGACATACTTGTTCATATTGCTTTTACATATAAATAACTTCACAGTTGAATTGGTACCACTTTCAAAAGATTTGAAGTTGAAAAATACAAGATTGGTTGGTTTATTCAGAGCTTTGGGTGCTATTATCAAAAGTGCAACTGTTGGTGAAGCCGAAGCTCTCGGTATTCCAAAGAGTGCTGTCGGTACCTACAAGATAGCCACATTGAAAGTACCATTCAAGCTACCAGAATTGACTAGAAGAGGAAAGCGTCGTTAGTCTGTCAAGTTTGTTTTTATAGCCCATTATATACAATGAAATAGAAATTGAGCAATTAATAATAAAGCTAGATTTAAAAAAAAATGAACTAGTCAGTTCTGATAAAAGTAAAACAGTGGCTGATCTGAGCAAAAAAAAATATTGACACCAAGGAGATTCGAACTCCTGCATCTTACGATAGTAGAAAACCCCTGTTTACACAGAAGAAGAAATGAATTCTTGAGTCTACCGCCTTAGACCAACTCGGCCATAGTGCCAATTTGCGAAAGTATAAAATGTCTGCATTTTGAAGTAAAAAAAGCTTTAACTCTTACCACTCCTTAAGAAAACTTTGCAAAAATTTAATACCAAAATAATTAAATCAGCCTGTTCTTTTTTTTTTTCTGTTCAGTACAGTTTTACAATCAACATTCTGGTTCAAATGACCAAGAGAAGGGGAAATAAACAGGAATGTACATTCTATCTAGCTTTACCACTTCCGGCTTTGATGATTAAAACATCGCCTTCTTCGACTATATACTTTTTACCGCATTTGTGCTGTTTGCCTTGGGACTTTAACTTACTTTCATCAAAAGTATCAAGTTGTTTTAAATCGTCCCACTTATATACAATAGAGTTGATAAATGTTTTTTGTAAATCAGTGTGAATTAATCCAGCAGCTTCTGGTGCAGTGCTGCCTTTTCGGATAGTCCATTGCCGTGCTTCCATTTCACCACATGTAAAGAATGATATTAACGACAACACCAGTCTCATCTCTTCCACAACCGTACCAATGGCAGACCCTGTACCGAGCAGCTCTTCTGGGTTGTTTAACGCCGTTTCATACTCTGCACTGAACATGATTAGTTTATCATTTGGAGAGTTTGTGGCTATCCATTGGTCTACTTCTTTGTAGAATTGATTGTTTCCACTCTCATAATCTTCCTTACTAACATTAAGCAAATATACAGTTGGTTTAGCTGTCAATAAGTTTAATCCGTTTATAACATCTACTTCCTCATCGCTCCAATCGCCGTTGACCACTTTTATACCATCATACAATAATGTGGATAGCTTGTCTAATGTCTGTAAGTTTATTTCATACGACCCACCAATTCCTGGTTTGTTTTTCATTTTATTTACACGTTCAATTTCCAGTTCAATGATTTCCAAGTCCTTTAGTATAAGCTCGTCGTTGACAATCACCAAGTCTCTCACAGGATCAACCTTGTTATCTTCGATATGAACAATTTCGTCATCGACAAATCCTCGTACTATCTGCAATATCCCATCGACTTGTCTGATGTCATTTAGAAACTTGTTTCCTAAACCAGCACCGCTACTGGCGTTCCTCACCAAACCAGCAATATCCCATATCGTTAGGTTTGTTGGAACAGTCTTTTGCGACAGGTAAAGTTTCGCATAGTGAGTTAATTTGTCCAGGGGTACTAACACGATCGATTTTTCAGGTTCAATAGTTGCAAAAGGGTAATTAGCTGGGTTTCCTAAGGTCGATTTTGTAAGTGCTTGGAAAAAAGTTGACTTACCCACATTTGCCAATCCCACTAGTCCTACCGATAAGTTGTTGGATGCACGGCCCAAGACTTTAGGCGTAGAAGTAGATTTCGCGAGTAGTCTTGTAGTATGTGAAAGATATCGAATGGTCTTCATTGATGAAAAGAAAATTTTCATTTTTTGTTGTTGTTTTTTTTTGTGGGTTTATATCAACACACAGTCGCATGTCTACTGGGGAACACAGCTTTACTATACCCAGATCATCATACATTGCATCCCTTCTAACAGTTCTTGGGGCTGATGCTTTATCAAACTATGGCAAGGGCGTGTTTGTTGGAGGATATCCTGGCATCTGGCATAACGACAAACCTGATTTGATTACCGAGTTGTTGACACGAAAAGATACAAACGAACGGGTATTACAGTACAGTAATGACAATGATTTATTCTTTAAAAAGCGAGATGCCATTATCAAAGAGCTACGGAATGATACCACTACAGCAGATATCACTTCAGAAGTATCCACTATCCCTGTTTCACTCCCAAAAATAAAGTTTGAAATGCCTCGTCCTGAAACCAAAGTCAATATAGACGAGCAGTGGATCGAGGAGGAAAACAAGAGATTTAGAAAACGGTTAAAGAGATTTGCCAAAAAGTCAACTGGTGGCGCAATCAGAGCATCGCGTAGCAAGATAAAGGCGTCAATTTTTAAATCATACGAGGCTGGAGAGATAATCAGAATTGACAAGGTGTTAGTGTTGGTGATGAAACCACCAGGCAGTGGGCGGGTTTCTGAACGATGGAGAGAATATATTGCTGTTTTGAGAAAAACTGACCTGGTTGCCGAGCCTTTGATGTTGCAGTTTTATGATATTGACAAATCGCCTGAAGAATCGCATCCGCGAGTTGGATTCAGGCTCAACACACAAGTTAAAGCGGACTTTTATAGTTATTTGGACAAGACTATTAGTTTAACGGTGCTTGAAAAAGTGCAATACATCTTAAGACTCAACAACCAAACAAATTCGTTCAGATGGCTATATTTTATAAAGGAAACGTTGGGCGTTGAGACCGAAATTAACTTGTTTAACATATATGTTCCCAGGTTAGGGTATTTTATTGAGGTGGAAGTACCAGAAAGTGTTTTTGCCAATCACTTTAGGAGCAACCAAAACATAGTTGTGACAAAGCACGAGGCTGGCTATGAAATTGAATGTGACGGGATTTCCCAGTACTTGAAGCAGTTTCTTCCTAAGGGCTTGTCGAGAGGGTGGTTTTGGTTCAGAAAATATGATAGGTTGGAGTGGGCAGGAAGTACCGGAGAGCAATTGTTTATACAGAATATGCTATTTCTGCAGAATCACCAGCTAGAATATAGAGAATATGAGGCATCCGATGTTCCACCCAGACCAATAGAAGGTTTTTTGGGAAGGTTGACTAATGTTAGTGGTAAAGAGAAATCTGTGTTACGAGATTTCCATAAAATACTGTACTTCTACACGAATAGAAACTTATTGTTTTTCACAAAGTACTACCGGGCAGTGCCGCCACCACAAGGAGGTGATTCTTTGGTGAACGAAGTTGATTTGTTTGGTGATGGTCATATGGAGTGGTTGGAGTCAGACTTTGATGGACATAACAAAGCTATTGTGGAGGAAATTGGACGACGAACAGATATGATAGTCAAAGCTGAAGGGGTGATTGACATGGCAGATATATGTGAGGTTAACATCTCACACTCAACACAAACTCAGAATTTAGTTCACTGCGCGTTATGGTATTCCAAGCCGGAGTTGGCGAGTGAGAAAGAGATTGTTGATTCTTGTTTCGAAATACAACTTAAATGGGGTGCCCTAATCAAGTTGCAGGCACAGAATCAGGCGGCTCGTGATATTTGGATTACCAGTCTAAATGATATGTGTAGGTACTGGAAAAGGAGACAAACAGAGACTCTTGCTAACCACATACAGATTTCAGCTAATAATATTGAGCGTCTACTGGCAACACAATACGCAGACTCGAATGCTTCAGATGAGATAAACTTTTTAGAATCACAACATGCAATAGCTTGTGGAGCAAGCATCCCGCATCTACTACCTAATATGTTGGTGATTAAGAGTGGGTATTTGTACGAGAAGAATAAAAAACACGCTAGTTTCAATCACTTTTATGTTGTGCTATGTCCTGGGTATTTGATTATCTACCACACCTTTAGGAGGTCCAGGGGGACAGGAACTCCGAAACTGACAGCATTTTATGAGCATTATATTACTATTCCATTGTCACAATGCTATGTATACACTGGTAAATTAACAGAACTAGACTTGTTGAATTGCGAAACTCGAACAACACAGGTCGATACCCATTCAGTCCCACGAGTCTACCCTGATGGCTGGAAATCCATGGAAGAAGATTGTGAATTATGTTTCACATTATGGTTTGGCAAAAAGAGAAACATAAGTCATTACGAAAAACAGCTTCCAAAACTGTTGGAAGTGGGGGTACAGAATGAAAAAAATCCTGGAATGGTAACAATGATTAGAAAGTTGGGAATAACGGGAAAGAGTATTATGTTTACAGCTAATAGTCGACAAGAAAGAGATCGATGGACAATGTGTATATTAAGTGAGATGGATCGGCTTACGGGTCAGATGTAAGTAACGCATTATCAATCTCAATCATTAAATCGGCCCAATTGTTTTTAGTTAGTGCTTGCTGAATAACTTCTTCGTCTGAATCAATATCGGAATCACTATCACTAGGGGAGGTGTCAATTGTAGACGTTATATCCGGTGCTGGCAACTGTAAATGAGCGTCAGAAATGGCAACAACCCATTTTTCCACTACTGTGCTAGATGTAGATTGAATCAATGTCGATAACCCATCATCTTTTTGACGCACTTGTAGGATGGACGATCCACGAGAGGAGATTTGGATATTCTGCATAGGGACGAATACAGGGTAGTCAACACTATTCCATATAACCATGTAGTTTTCGAATAAATAAACATACCTTGTTTGGAAATAGTCCAGTGGCTCCACACAAACAGATAGCTCGTCTGCAACTCGCAAATTTCCCAACAGAACCAATCTTGACAAGTTGATTTTAGGACACAGATCTAACAAATATTTGCTTAGTTGGTTTCTACCCGTTTCAACCTCATATGCGTCCACTTCTGTGGTGGTTGAAACAGTTGGGTCTGGTGAAGGAGATCTGGTAGGTATATCGCTGTTTTGTAAGGTTGTCTTTAAAGCGTTAATGTTGACACTGTTGGGGTGTGGAGGTGCTGGTCTCTTGGGTATTAACGACAACTTTCTAGCAGAAACCAAGTGCCAGTTGTTTACATCGACGACTACGTTTCTGGTGCCACTGCAATTTAAACCACGACAGGTTTTGGCAAACGTTATTGTCTTGCCATGGATTCTTGCGTGTGGTATATCTTCCTTAAAATAAGCTGTGAAACATTCGCTGTGGGTGGATTCACCACAATTTAACTTTAGGATTCGTTCTGATGCAAATACAGTAGAAAGTAGTTCTCCACAGATGAAACATGTTTCGTGATTTGCTAGTGACTTGTTGAGAATATTGGCAAAGGAAAGGTCTAGTCCGGGATTTATGGTTTGAAATGGGTCTCTGGAAGGGATTTTCGCTGGTCGTGGACTGACACATGGCACACTTGGAGGTGTTGTATTTGGTGTGATCGTCACACTGCCTGGTGGGGTGGTAGGGCTAGTGGGCTTCTTTGGAGATTTTAAAAAGTCTTTCCAGCTCTTAGGCGTAGATTGTAGCATTGCCTGGTGGGTAATATTAACAGATTGACGATGGATGGGATTTTTTTGGTGGTTTTATAGTCGATGTTTCAGATTTATAAGAAAAGGGGGCTCTCAGTTGCATTGTGAAGTTCCTTCTTATATCCTTTTTGGCACGTGACTGTGTCGTGTTTTGATATATAGAAAGATAATCTATTAATAGATGAAAGATGTATCTAAATGATAAAAAAAGTATTGATTGATTCTAAAAGAAAAGCCAATATAAAAAAATATAAAAATGTAGAGAATTTGTAAGGTTTATATAGCGTGAATTGAGTTGATAACTTTGCAACCAATTCTGAACACATATAATTGATAATGTTGGGAATATTAACACATTTCAAGGATGTGTGCATAATTTTAAGAATGTGTGAATTATGACGAAATATGCAGGATCGTCATCTACCCTTTCCTCCAATGATTAGCGAAATTATTGCAGAATTTGCTCAAGACAGCTGGATATATCGAGTAACCTTCTTTGTCTGTGTAAATGTTGGACTGACAAACAATTTAATTGATGATCTCTTTCTGATTGAATTTTGTCTAACAATTTTTGTTGTACTCGATCATATTCTTTATTAAAAGAACTAAAAACCTGTATTGGATCGTTGTCTGCTGAATATGCTAACTTCAACTGATCCTGATTGTAGATTCCTTTTTCTCTTCCAGTGATGTCTCTCAATTTATAAGCACCTTTACCTAATACTTCTTGAACTTGATATGGACCATCGAGATTTGATTCATATTTTCGTGCTTTAGCTCTAATTCTGTATACCCATTGTCCTTTTGTAAAAGGTGCTGGAATGCCATATGGTTCTTTTAACATATTTTGGACTGCGTTTCTTCGTGTTTTCAAATTTGTGTGTAACTTGCGAGCTTTCTTAATTGCTTCCAATTCGTAAATTCTTAAGTGTACAAGATCTCTGCCGTCCTGTTGTTCTTCTCTTGAAATTTGTTGTTCTCTGCCCTCTTCTTGTTGTTCATCATTTGGGTTTTCTTCGTGTTCTTCTGTGGATTGGACCTCTGGGGGCAATTCTTTTTGCAAATTTTCAATTAAATCTTTTTGTAATTGATTTAAATTATGGTGTGGTTCAATTCCAAGTGCAAGATAAAGTGGAGTGTAGTTAAAAATTGTAGGTGTAGCATTGTAGATTCTTAAAGCGTCATATAGTTTTAAATCCCAGTCTTGCATCGTATCATTAGTTAATGCTTTCAATATTTTCTTCAATAGGTGGTTCACCTTCTCAACCCTTCCATTCCCACGTGGGTGGTGGGCGGAAGTAATATGGTGTTGTATATTATTCCGGTCACATAGGGTAGCCAAAGCTTGTGATGAAAATTTTTTTACCTTGATCTGTAACTAATTCTGTAGGTGCTGACATGATCAGAATGATTGATTGTAAAAGACTGATTGCGTTATCTGCGTCTTTGTGCAATGTTGGTACTGCAATAGTTAAACCAGTGACATATTCCACGGCTACTAATATGTACCTGTGTTGGACTGTGTTAAAGTATGGTCCAGAGTAGTCCATTCCCCATCTGCTAAATGCCTTGAGTGGTTCAAGTGGTCGGTATGGTCTAATGGCCTCACGAATTGACGTGTTTAGTTGACAATAGTGACACTTTCTCGTAATGTTTGTAGCAATTAATAGATGGTCAGGATGCCAATATGCGAGTGTGCATAAGTAGTCTGTTACTCTAGTTGATGGATGGTGTTTGTCATGGATTGTTTGACAAATATCATTGTATTCCAGTCTTGGAAGGTATTTTAAAAGTTGGTTGTTAATGATTACAAATAACTCATCATTCATTAATTTAAACAGTTGGAGAGGTAACTCTTCATCATTGTCTTCCAAATCATGTTGTTGTTGTTGTTCTAATGAAGTTTGAATTTTGTGAACCTGTGATTCATTAAGATTTTCCAATTCAATTGCTTCCAATCTTGGTAATAGTTGTTGTTTCAAATTTCTCTTGACTGTAAAAGTCTGTCCTAGTATCTTGTCTTCATCTACCAATTCCTTAATATTTTGAGTTTGATATCTTGTAATGATATCAGCAACGAAATTTTTCTTTCCACTTAAATAGTACACTTTTGGGGAAAATGATCCAATTAGATCTAAAAACCTAGCAATTCTCGGTGGTGGAGTAGTTTTCTTATCTAAATATGATGCCAAACTTTGATGATCTGTATAGATCTCTACCGTATTGCTGCAGTGATATCTAAATTTTTCCAATATCACAATAATTGCCAAAAGTTCCTTTTCCATAGCAGCATATCTGCTTTGTGTTTCCGTTAATTTATGTGATGAAAATGCAATCGGGACAAGGACTTCTTTGTCATTTCTAAATGTTGGTTGACATATATATCCTCCTACTACCATGTGGCTAGCATCTGTGAAAATGATGGTTGGTAGTTTTGGATTGTAAAGTTGAAGCGTCGGCAATCCAATGATGGCGGCTTTTAATGCCTTGTAACCATCAATGGATGCTTGGGTGTGTTCAATCTTTATGTTTTTACCATTGTTGTTCTTCAATAATTCATTTAATGGATTAGTAAATTTTGCTATTTCTGGGATGAAGATGCGAAAGTGGTTGCTGAAATTGACAAATGCTCTGATTTGAGTAGTGGTCGTGGGCAATTCCCAATTTTGTATTGCTTGAATTTTGGAAATATCTGGTGATATTTTGTTCGCTTGAATGCTGTACCCTAAGAAATTGATTTTTGTTGTTAATAATTGCATCTTGTTATAATTCATTTGAAACTGATGCTCATTTAGTTTCTCCATGATTCTCCTGAGTAATGACATGTGGTCATGTAAGGTTTTAGTATGGATGAGGATATCATCCATGTATATAAATATACATGGGATCCCCTCTAAAATCTGTCTCACAAAGTTAGTAAAGATGGTTGGGGAATTGATTGCTCCAAACGGTAAAGTTGTAAAGCAATAATTCCCCTCGGATGTTGAAATCCCAAAATATTTTATACTATCCTTGTGTATGCTTACCTGATAGAACGCATTCTTTAAGTCTAAAGCGCTAAAATAGTGGGAATCTGTTAGTGAGGATAAGAGGTCTTTTGTGTCTGTTGGATAAGTGTACATTCGTACTGTGACCTTATTGAGACGTCTTAAATCAACTGCTATTTTGGTGGAGGATTGGTTGGCATTGGTTTTTCTGATTGGAAATATTGGGTGTAACCAAGCATCAATTGGAGCTGGTACCAAAACGCCTGCTTCTAATTTTTCATTGATGAAATCCTTGATGAGAGCTTGTTCTTCTTGATTGCATTTATATGGTTTTGAATAAATTTGAGTGTGGTCTGTGAGTTGAATTTTATATTGAAAGTCTCTTGGTGGTGGTGGTCGTAATTTTGTTTCAAATAATTTTGGATATTTGATTGCAATTCTGCAAATTTCCGGATCTAAGTTTGGAATTAATGCTAGATCCTGCGCTAAGGTATTTCCAATGTTAGGTTGTTGAGATCTGAATCTCTGATCAGAACCAGAAGTTGCAGTTGTATATGGTTCCTGTTGAGATTGATTGCTTTCTCCAAGTTTCTTTACCGTCTCATCTCTTTGCAAAATAAAGTCTTCAACCTGGTATAACTCTTGTTTTTCCTTTTCCATTGACTCTTCCACTTTTTGCAATTCTTCTTCTTCTTTCAAAACTTTCTTTTCGACGTTTCGTAATTCTTCTTGATCTTTTAAAACGCAATCTTCAACCTGGTGCAATTCTTCTTTTTCTTCACCAACAACTGTTTTGATATCCTTAACATCACCTTCTTCCTCTCTTTGTCTGTGGAGAAGACTTCCGATTTCTTTTTCTTGTTTGGGCAAAAATGCTTTTTGATGATTTTTAAGAACAGTGATCCTTTGTGATAAATCTTCAAACCCTTCGTCCGTTCTGGGAATGTTTGCTACCAAAGCAGTAAGCTTCTGCGAATGCAAGTCAAGCTTAGCTTCCATTGAATCTCTAAAAGCTTTAATCATCAGTGTGAGATCTTCTTGTTCTCGTGAACCAGATGGTCTTGGTGAATGTGTCCGTGGAAACGACATTGTTAATTAATTCTTATTATATTATTATTATTTTTTTTTTTTTGCAACAAGATTTTGTGTGTGTGTATGTGTGTGTGTATTTTTTGTTTTTTTTTTTTG
>OCLQ01000128.1_pt1 | contig 10730 bp, 6 predicted proteins | sample 1481401 | NCBI WGS metagenome assembly OCLQ01 (sample SAMN00990124, study PRJEB22392) | human gut metagenome | reverse complement strand
TTTCATCTTGGATTAATTTACTTAAAACTTCATCATTTTCATAAAAAAGTTTGAGTTGAGCTTCTGGGTTTCTAATACGGCCACTAGCATTATGCTTATAATTCAAGTCAGGTAAAAATATATTGACATTACTCACATTCTGAATCAAAAATTGAAACCAAGTATTTGGAATTCCGGTATTACCATTTGCATATTCAAATTGAACAAAATCATTTTCATAGGCATCTATTAATAATGCGTTGAAATGAGGTGATCCAGAAATGAAATTTCTTAAAATTTCAAATGCAGTTATTTTTTGTTGTAATTTTATTTGTGTGATATGAGTATTATCTACTAATCGAGACTTGTGGTGGCTAATAGATTCATTATTATCGCCCAATCCATAACTTGCTTTTTGTAAAATAAAATTTAACGAAAAACAATCTAAAACTTCTTTTTTGTTTTCAGTAGCTTCATTATACATGAAATTTTTAATGACTTGTAAAATTTTCAATTGAATATCATTGTTTTGATAAATTTCTTCTAAAGTCGATTGTCCTTTGGAACTAGTAATAGGAATAGATTCTTCAATTTCATTATCCGTAGATGAATTTTGATAAATAGTCAACAAACTGGACAAAAAACTCTCATGACCAATAATTTTATATCTAAACGAACTGAAATCTAATATGAAATTGGCAAGCGATCCAATACAGATGGATTTGTTGGTCATAACTATTTTTTTGCACTTTGCAATATCCATTTCTGTGTGATCATAATTGTCACTGGTATTATTCACACCATAAAAAAATTCAAAAATCTGCATTAAAATCTCATATTTGTGAATGATTTGTAAAATATCAAAAATAAACCCCCCTGGTGGTCCATTCGTGACTGATGTAGAGCCCGCTGATGATGAAGTAACTGCAGCATTGGAGTTGGAGTTAGTGTTGGCTCCAGATGTCACTCTAGGTGCACTTGCAGTTGTCCTTATTGTTAAAGAGTCAGCATTATTGGCCAGATTCTCACCAACATTACCACTTCGTAAACTAGCTTGACCACTTGGTTGTTGCTCATTATCAGTTGCATCATCAGTAGTTGAAAAACTTTTAAATGAATTGCATTCAACAAAAAAAGTTCGTAACGTAGCCACTGATCGAGATACTGAACGGATAAAGTAAAAACAATTTGTAAAGATAGAAGCATCATGTAATGTACTTATGATCCCTAGATTTCTACCAAACCATGGCAAATCACTATCGGGTACCTCTTTAGTTGTTCTTGTTGTTCCATTAAGGTTTCTTCTTTTCTTTGGACTCAATGCTAAATGTAACTGGTTGAGCAAAAAATAATAATCATCGACAATTTCAAATATAATCTCCGCCACATTAATATTATACTCTTGTGGGACGTTTACTACTCTAGTCCGGTATTCTTCTCGATTTGCAGTATAAACACTCAAAAGTAATAACAAGTCAGACACTTCGGTTTCATCTTTATCGATAGTCAACATTGTGGTAAAATCAACTAACATTTTCCCATGATTGCTACTCGATTTCAAAGACTTTAATATTTTAAGTAGTTTGCTGGACTGATAGCAGATTTGCAATTTTTCAACCAACTTATAATCTATGTTAGTGTCATGTATATCATCGTTCAATCGAGGATATTGAAGGCACAAATCCGACAATATTCGAGTTGGTGAAAGCAAAAACATTGGTATCTGATAATCGTGTAATCTGAATTCCGTCTGATTTAATGACTTGATTTTATTTGCAAAAGAGGCCATTGAATTTAAACCAGAAGCAGATGAAGTTGGATTTTTCGTTTTTTTGTTCATGCATCCAGTATAATCATTTTTCAATTCTAGCATTGAAATAATTCGGGGGAATAATTTCTTATAACTTCTAAAAATCAAGGCTTTGTCTCCATCTTGTGAAGGTTTCAAGTTCTTTAAATAAAATGCAATCAAATTTAATGAAGCTAGATTCAATGCCCAGTTATCGTACTTTACCAAAAGCAATAAAGCTAAGTACACATTACCAGACAACACTATCACGGGAGTTGACGAAGCCACCACATTAAAAGCAAACTCCCTTGTTTTGTTTGAAAACGAAGTTTTCCTTTTCTTTTTACTAGTCTTATCTTCATTTGGAGACTTAACATAATTGCTTTGGAATGCCGTTAAAATATCATAGTCATTGGATTTCATAAAACTCAAAATTTGAGCTGTACAAGTTATAAACTCTAACAATAGTTGTGAGTCAACTGTTTTCTCAAGAATGGATTTATTTAAATCGATATTGGGCAAACAAGAATCTTCGAATGCCATTTGGTGTAGTATTTGATCACTTGAGGACGGGAATAAGACAGTTATGTGGGTGTTTATAATTGTATCACATTTCTTCGATAAACGATTCAATAACGCAGTCAATAACGTCTCAAGTGAATCATTGGTTACTCTGCAAGTTGATCCTAATAATAACGGCACTAACTTCAACAGTTTAATCAATATTGATGAGCTAATAAAACACAATTGTTCGTGGTTATCATCAGTTACTATCAACAATGAAATTATAAATCTCCATAACATCTTTGTGTCCAAACCGTGATCTTTGATATTTGTTAATCCCATTAAGATTTCCAAAGCATAACCTATGACACTCTCAAATTTGCTTTGAATATCTAAATACAATGGATTTTCTTTGTGCCTATATAAAGCAGGAACAAAAGATTGGATGAAATAATTTAATAGCCTAATTATTGGGTTCAATACTAGTTTCATTGTTGAAAGGCATTCAGCAATGTTTTCGTCTTTTTTGTTGTCGACTTCAATACTAAATAAACATAAAATATTGGTGATCACGGCAAGTTTCTCCAAATTTTCGAGTAAATAACTAGTGTCCTCTAATGAAACATTGGTTGCTTCAGTGAGTTGATTGATAAGATGTTCAAAATCTGTGGTGAGCTGTTTTATGAATTGGACATTACCAACTAATTTGTACTTTAAGTCTTTATTACCGATGATACTGAAACGTAGCTCGTCGTAGGCGCTATCTAAAACTATCGTTGGTCGTTTCTGATGATTGTCTTCGTGTAAAAGGAGATTAAGGGGCATACCTGGAGAAATTGTCTGAATAATACGTTGATTGATGGATTTCGTTAGTCAAGAAAACAACAAGATTGAGGGGGTAAAGTGGGTATATGAAAAGTGATTTTCAACAAACGGGAAGTTAAGGAGGAGGAGGAGGAATTTAACTTCTTGGTGAGAACAAAATTGTTTTGTAACGGAAAACTTTTGGTTTCTAAGTTGATCGAGAGTAAAATTGGCGACACCAAACAACAACAAGAAAAAAATGACTATACAATTAATAACGGGGCAATCACTGTCTTGTTTAAAATTATGAATTGTGTGAATAGTTAGTATCAATTACAGTTTGAGCACGTCCATAATGACATTTAAGAATAACTGGTTTTAAGAATTCTAAACAAAACTATATATCTATGGATTGTTTTATATTTTGCTTCGCCACAACTTTTGTGATTCAGCAGCAGGTTTCCCGTTTTTGATATCTTCACTAACCTTGATATCAGCATCAACTCTCTTGGGAATATAATCTAATACACTATTCAATTGTTCATTATCTTCTAATTTGACTACCCCATTCTTGTCAGCAATAATATAATCGCCTGCATTTATAGTTAAAACCTCACTATCTTTGTCTAAACTTGCAACTTTTACTTCTAATGGACCAGGAGCACTGGTTCCAACACCATATGACCAAACAGGGTATCCTAACTCGTTGTGCTCGTCTAGATCTCTAATTCTGCCCAATATAACTGATCCGTTTGCTTTACGGTATTGGGCTCTAGTTGACATCAACCCTCCGTACAAGGCATTGTTAACCTTGACATAAGGAGCATTCACTGTTTGTAATTCCAATGGCAAGCCAATTACAACAATAGAATCTTCTGGGACTTGGTCTATGTAGGCTTGTTTAACTGCAGGTCTAGGGTCAGACTTAGGAGCATACAAGACTGTGTAGGCTTTCCCAACAGAGGATGCCGTGTTTAAAACTGGTGATTGGTTAGTTAAGTTGGGGATAAAACCTCCATTGGCAATGCCATGTTTATTTAATGAATCAGACACGTCGCATGGTGTGAACTTGGATAAGATTGAGATGACCTCTTTGGATGACAATGACTTGGTAATAGACATATCAGATGGCGGTTTTCAATTGAGTAAAAATGGAAGTAGAGATATCTTTGAAACAATTGTGATTGTCAAAGGTTGATAAGATACTGTGGAGCAAGACGAAAAAATAGTGGAGTCAAAAGTCGAAGTTCGCATTAATCTCCCTGCGAAATCTCATTTGTGGGGACGAAAGGAACCAATAACATTAGAACTATACCACTGAATAAATAAATAAATACATTATAAATGTACCCTAATCACACATAAATTCTATATACAAGTACAAGAAATAACTTAAATCAATCATCCAAACTCAATCTTTTTTTTAATTTATCATATTGATCCTTTTCCAACCCATGGTTGTCCTCGATTATTTCAGCTTCTTCATGGCGTTTCCGTGGAACCACTTTTTTATGGCCAACTTCATTCTTCTATTACCACTGTTGTTTTCGGAAGTCGTATACTAGTACCTAATTTTTTCAAGAAATCTGGTTCCAATTGATAGTCTTTATGGATTTCCTTGTTATCCACACGTGGATCATCTAAATCTCGCAATATGGCACTTAATGTCTGAGGATGGACCATTGTCTTTTCAACCTCGTTTCGCAGACTAGTCGGTTCCATTAAATCTTTTAATTCTTGTTCTCCTAAATCGTATAGTTTCTTTCGTGAACGCAACTGTCTTAAGGGCAACGCATTCTTATCTTTGTAAGGATCAAACTCAATGGTCTTGATTTGAGTTCCTAATTTCGATACTGAGTCTATAAAGCTCTTATCATATGTTGATGTTCCTTGTTCATGTGGGTCTCCGCCATCTTTACCTTCAAAAGCTGAAGTTGTTTCATTATTTAATTTTTTCCGTAAAAACTTGGGATCAAACTTGGTAGTTGAATCTGGTCGGAACGAATGCTGACTTATTTCATCTTGATGGGATTTTTCATCACCTTGAGAAACCAGATTCGCAAATTTTGCAGTGGCAATTGATTTACATTGGATGTTCTATTAATGGTTTTCGCTGCGCTTTCAGAGACTGATTTGGCTAATTTTCTGCCTCCTTGTTTCGATGTAGATGCTCCCATATTGATAGTAATGTCCCTTGTTTGAAACCATGCATCACCAAAATATCTGATTTCTAATTTTTTCAGGATGAAGAGATGGTATGTAGTGCATTTGGTAGTGTATATATGCAAAAAATTATACTGGTCCCTTTCTCCAATATGGGATTGCAAGTACTAAAAACTGACAGTTAAGACTGAATCTTCTCCGTCAAAGATAATAACTATAAAACATTATAGTTAATTCTGATTCTGTTTTAGTCTAAGAGGTTTTCACAGTTATGAGTAAGTCTTATTATCTATTGGCATCTTTCATAAAAGAACTAAATACTTTGGTAATACAAACTTCCGTTGAACATTGCTTGAAATAGATTACAGTAAAATGCTAGTTTATATATTCTATAGAACGGTACGGAAAAGCTAAGCTTTTTCCTTTTTAGACTTCTTTTTATCCTTTTTGTCCTTTTTGTCTTTTTTATCCTTCTTGTCTTTCTTGTCTTTCTTTTCCTTTTTGTCTTTCTTGTGTTTGGCTTCCTTCTCTTCTTTTTCTTCTACCTTTGCCTTTTTTAAAACTTTGCCTGCTTCAACATCGTCATTTTCTGACTCTTCCTCCTCCTCCTCTTCTTCTTCTTTATCGAACTGGTAATCGTCCGCCCCATAACCAGTAGGGAAATGTCTCATTCTTAGTTTCTTTATTTTAGGAACATTCTGTCTAGGTACCACCACTTTGTCAAGCTGAATCTCAGGAATATCGACAACTTCATGGATACTGTAGAATCGTGAGATCTTCTCTCCTAGTGGTCTGAAACTTCTTTTTTTCAGTGAAAATATGGTATGTTTATTATTTGTGTCACTGGCAGATGCTCCAAGATCTTCGGTGACTTGGTATGATAAGTTGTTGACTTTGAATGATTCGGCACTTTTACCACTAAAAGATATTGGCAATTTCTTCAAATCTGTTAATGGGAAACCTTTGGGAGTTTTTATCAACCAAACTTCTTTTCCTTTCAAATTTGATGAGAACTCTTTGGATTCTGGAGTAACTTTTTGAAAATTCTTTGGTGGTTCATATTCTCTTTCTTCAGCAGATAATTCAGAATCAGAATCATCAATGTATTCGCTGGATTTATATGAAGGTGCCATAATGTGTATAAGGGTCTAAGTATAGTGTATTGGACAACCAGTCAATGTTTGTTGTATGGTTGTTTTTTTTTTCCAATTTTTTTTTTCTTACTCTTCGCTTGATTGTGTGAGACTTGAGAAGAGATGCAATCTTGAAAAAATAGTTGCCGTGCTACCATATTTAATAACAATTCTGATCAATACCACATAATTTTAAAGTTTAGCCTTTATTTGGAGATTACAATAGAGTAATCAGATGAACTTGTTTTGATAGTGGCTCGAGTCCTGTTATAATGAATTTCGCTGTTATCAAAAAAATCATATGAATTTATGTAATATCTATTCTCAATACAAAAACTATGTATTTTCTAATTATTATATCTCAACAAGCAAACAGAAAACTTACTCTACGTCATCATTAATATGGTTAATTTCTTCATCACCTACTTTCTTCAATATCACTTCTCCGTATTCACTCAACTTGATATCATCTGACACATCAATATCAAACAAGCTCTTTTCAACTTTCCCGCCATAAACTTTAGGCAATTCATCTGGATTAAATGATTCCAGCAAGTTGCCGTGGTTTAACACTTGAAACTTTTTCAATGTTGCTTCAGTTATAACTCTAATAGTTTTGAAAAAAGTGAATACCCAACCCATAATCAAGGGCACGTTGATGAAAAACTTGGTAGATAATAGTTCAGGATAATTGGCGCCAAAGATGGTAATAATTTCCTTTGTAGCTTTCTTCATTCCAGGATCAATTTTGAACATTGATACATTGTTGTAATCGTGAACCTGGGCAATTCTGTTATCCGTGGTTGATGTAAAGTCAATCAATTGTAAAGACTTTTCCATTAATCCAACCCTCCATCTTAAAAATTGACTTCCTGGTAACTTTGATACCTTGTTGTTAGCCCCAAATTTTTCAAAAATCTTTTTCGGGTTCTTTAAATTACCATACAAATTCCATGTAGTAATTTTTAAATTTGAATTGGGGAAGTTTGTAATAACGCCCAATTCATTCAATTCTTTGTCAAAAGTTTCTTCGAATGCGGCACTCAAAGGTTGAAATTCGTTTCTCCAATTCAACGAATCAATAAGACGTTTTTCCAGTAATTCCAAATTATAATCATCAGCCACTAAAAACTTCAATAATATTTCATTACGTATAGATTCATCAACATACGGCTTATCCTTTGTGTTAATTCTATAGCCAAAAATCTCGTCGTATTCAGGGTTGTCTAAACCCGATAAAATTTTAGGGAGAGAATCAATCAATTTCGAAAGCTTCTCAGCTTGACTGTCAGTTAGTTTAACTGACTTGATTGTTGCTTTGACTTCCTCGATAGATGATGACATTTTCGTTGAGTGTTTCTCTTCTTCTTATAAAGTAAGGAAAAGAATGTGAGGCAAAAAACTGTAGTGGCTTGGTGGTTCGTTCGTCAATTTTTACCAACAATGTTAAACGATTAATTAAAAAACAAAAAAAAAAAAACAGAAATGTAAAAGAGCTCGTAAGTGTATTTTAACTCCGTTTCGCAAAACTTCCTATTTGGAAACTAATCTATATGATCAGCAAATCATAATAACAAAAATCATACATTAACGCTCCTATACACTTAATTCAAACTATTGGCCAATTTAACCAAGTCATCTCCACCAACAATAATAACCTTATCTTTCAATTCTCCATTAATACCCTTTTGAGCAAAATCAATAGCGACTTTACCAACATCACTGGCATCAATTGGCTTCAATAATCCTTGGAGCCAAGTCCCCTTTGTCCAATTACCAATGGTTTGAGCAATTGAGTTTCCAAGTCCATGAGATTCCTTACGTTCTCCGAGTAATGCGCCTGGTCTCAAAATCACGGTGTGGTCAAACCCTAATTTAATAATATCATCCTCTAATTCACCTTTTGTTTTCATATAAAGAAATGGGGACGAAGCATTGGCACCCATTGAGCTGACTAAAACACATACTTTGGATCCATTCTCTTTGGCAGCTTTGGCTGACAGATAATTGATACCATAGTCAATTTTCTTGAAATTCTCTGCTGATCCTGCTTTAGCACGGGTGGTACCAAATGCCGAGAGATACACATCACTACTGACTGCTTGGGATTTAATTATTTCTGACCATTTTGATGAATCTGACTCTTCCAAAGTTTTTAACTTTGAAGAAGAATTAGCAAAGTCAGGGGTTCTTCTTGTTAATGTGGTAATTGATTTGATTGCTGGGGATGATTCAGCAACTTTAACAATTTGTGACCCAACTAATCCAGTTGCTCCTAAAATAAAAGTACTCATTAGTGAATTTAGTTTTAAAAAGTTTTGTAAATTGATATTAAACAATAGATTTATAATTGAATAGCTATTCTTTACTAGTTTATATAGATGTTTGATGAAAAGATATCGTGTGCTAAAAAGGATAAGCGGGTAATAACTACGTTTTTCAGACGGGAGAGAGAAAAATAAAAATGTGTGTGTTTTAACATTTCATTTATATCCCGTAGAATATTCTTTTGTTATCCGTCACCCGTACAACAAGGGGCAAATTTCCGCACACTAATTAATTAAATAGATTGCTGACAAATAATAATGGATTGAAGACAAATTGTGGTAACAAAAATGTCTAGAATAGAATGTGGATAGTCTATTTACTGAGTGTTGGCTTCGTCAATTACTTGTCTTTTATTGATTTGTTAGGTATAATCCCCATTAGTTTGGAAAACTAAATTTTTGACTAAAATTTGTTGCAAAATTGAATAAAAAATTGAATTGGCATATCATTGAGTAAAGAGCATGATTTGGCTTTACAAAGAAGACCATTGTAACCTTAAAGCTTTGACCTCTAGATCGAACAGCATCTTCTTTATAAAGATAGTCATGCATCTTTCAACACAAATACCTCTTAACCTGTCTTCGTCGGCACTTCAACTACATTAATTTAACTAATATAATCAATTCATAATGAATTCTTCGTTAACATTGCTCATTTGAATACATCAAAAAAAGAAACATAAGGAGATGTTCCTATTGGCTGAGCTTTTCTTGGTAAAAATAAAAAGGCAATTTTGTTTAAAAGAGATGTACGGTGACGAAATATTCAAAAACAAGTATGAGGCAACTAGTTACGTTGCTTTACCATACAGTCTGGAAGTTGAAGCTAAACGGACAGGAGGAAATTTTTAAAAGCTGTTATAATTATTACATCTCACCGTTGCCAGTGTGAGAAAAGCCCGTTTTTTCATAGCAATCGCTTACACTTTCTATTCTATAACTATTAAAAGTCCTAAGTTTTCTTTCTTCCGAGGTTCTGGTGCAAATTCTAGACTTTTCCCGGAGAAACTCGTACGATTTATCAACTTGTAGCAGATTTGCTTGAATAACTTGAAGCATAGTCTCCTATTCTGACCACAACCACCTGATGGAAAGTAGACGGAAAAATCTATTTTTTGTGGTATTGGATATTTACGGAAAAACTAATTCCTTTCCGGGGAATTCAAATTCCTTGCCCCATGGGAAAGCACAATCCCCAATAAAAAACCAGTTTTTATAGCCACATTCAATTATAATAATGGGCTTAGAAATTTGCTGTGGCCGTGTTTTTGACAGATTCTCCAACTGGCAACTCTCAACTTGATTTCATAAATTGTCAAGTCAATCATCGTTGCCAACTGTAAGCTCCTTATACCTACACCAAGAAGCAATTCAATTTACATTTCAATCAGTTGATTAGTCTCCGATTACTTCGTTTAAAGAAAGCAATTCTTGGAGAACTTGCCACAAAATTGGATATTAACAATATAGTAGAATTATAATTGCCCTTATAATACAAACCAAAACAGTATGATTGATTCCATTCTTCATGGAATTCGGAAAAACCACCTCTAAATCTCACCACTTTTTACAAAAACTATTCTGGTACATTCCGATATACTCTCCCCCAAAAGCTTCGTCTTCTTGGTGTTTTATTCCACAAAAGTTGAACTAACTACAAAGCCCCCCAAATTGAGTTTTAACCAACCCTACCATCACTGAAATTGTTCATCATCAAAAACAAAGAATTGGTTTGACCGGTCTAAAGCTTAATTGAAGACTAACCACAATGATAATGTCTTAGTTCAATATTCGAGGATTATTGTTATTGTTGTTCGTACGGAGATTTCTCCCTAAATTACACAAAGTACAATAATTCCCCTTTCTTGTTACAAATTAGTGTACGTATGTAGCACCTGATTAGTTTATTTATTTATTCATAGTCAGGCCAGAAAGTAATTACCAAGTTTAGTATTTCCGACCGCCCCCCCAAACAGGAACTTATTCCGAGCAAAAGTAGTTTATCTCCTTGTACGAAAAGAAGATGTAATT
>OCLQ01000122.1_pt1 | contig 11468 bp, 12 predicted proteins | sample 1481401 | NCBI WGS metagenome assembly OCLQ01 (sample SAMN00990124, study PRJEB22392) | human gut metagenome | reverse complement strand
AAAGACTTTATTGGACACGCCATGGCTTTGTGGTCGACCGACGACTACTTGAACGAAGTCGCCCGTCCTACTTACGAAAGAATCATGTTGTATGCTTCGTCTGTCGCCAAGTACGGCAAGTCCCCGTACATCTATCCATTATACGGGTTGGGCGAGTTACCTCAAGGGTTCGCCAGATTATCGGCCATCTACGGTGGCACATACATGTTGGATACCCCAATTGACGAGGTATTGTACGAGGGCGAAGGTCCCGACAAGAAATTTGCTGGTGTGGTCACAAAAGAAGGTACCGCCAGAGCACCCATTGTTATTGCTGACCCAACCTACTTCCCTGAAAACGTTAAAAAGACCGGCGCTAAAGTTATCAGGGCCATTTGTATTTTGGACCACCCCGTTCCGGGTGTTGAGTTAGACTCGTTGCAATTGATTATCCCGCAAAACCAAGTCGGCAGAAAGCACGACATTTACGTTGCCGTGTTGTCTGACGTCCACTGTGTCGTTCCGAAGGGGTACTACCTTGCTATTGTTTCCACCATCATTGAAACCGACGCACCGCACGTCGAGTTAGAACCGGCATTCAAATTGTTGGGCCCAAGAGTCGACACATTAATGGGAATTGCCGAGTTGTACGAGCCAATTGACGACGGTACCAAAAACGGGATCTACCTCTCCAAGAGCTACGACGCCTCGTCACATTTCGAAAGCACTACAGACGATGTTAAGGATATTTATTTTAGAATTACTGGCAAACCAGTGGAATTGAAGAAAAGACCTACTGCCGAAGAAGAAGAGGCTCTCCAAGGTTTATAGAGTGTGTAGTTACAAATTTTTAGCGACAACAAAAAAAAAAGTTCACACTTGTTACCACACCATGACTCTTACTACCGTCTCGGGTGACCCAATTACTATCGGTATTGGCACCGGCACCTCCATCAAAGATCTAAAGAGAGGGCAGCCAACCGCAGAAAACAAGGCGCGTATTGTTGACATCCTTAGGTATGCACTTCTGATCGGGTATAACCATATCGACACCGCCGAAGTATACACCACCCAACCAGAAGTCGGCACCGCCATAGCTGGCTTCCAAAGAGAAAAGTTATGGATCACCACCAAATACTCCGTCACCTCGTCGATGATCAAGAAAAAAAGCTTTACCCCCACCGACTTTGTCGAGCAAGCCCTAGACGAGATGAACACTAACTACATCGACTTGTTGTTAATCCACTTTCCCCCAAAGCCAAACGACCCCTACACGATACAATCGTTGTGGCAAGAGTTTGTATCAATCAAGGCAACCGGAAAGGTGAGATACATTGGGGTGTCCAACTTTGACATCCCCCAGCTAAACACCCTTCTTGAGATAGGCACCCCCACCATCAACCAGATACAGTACTACCTCGGGTCAGACAATTTGGAGGTCGTTGAGTTCTGCAAGAACCATGGCATACTCGTCGAAGCATATGGCCCGCTAACTCCACTCAGAAACCCCAACCCCAAAACAGACGCATTGATAGAGAAACTACAAAACGCCAACCACCTAACCAAGAGCCAGGCCTTGTTCCGTTACTTGCTCGACAACAATATCTTGCCAATCACTACATCGTTCAAGAAAGAACGCCTCAAAGAAGCATTACATAGCTATACATACTAATTCTCTCTTTGAAATATATTCCCGCCCAAAGACTTTCTTGGCACTTCCGATTCACTCAAAAACTTGGCTTCAATGTGCTTGCCAATAACCAACACGTCTCTCTCTAAATCAATCGTACACCGGTGTCTTCTCAACATATCTAAACCAAACAAGATCCCAACACTCGTTTCCACCACATGGAAGGAACACGGCAACTCGATTTTGGAATCGCCAATCTCAATGGGAGCACTGTGGATCTTACCAGCAACAGTTTGCGTCCCAATACCAACAGCCTGCGGCTGGAACCGTCTATCAATCAAACGAGTAAGCCCTACCTCCTCAGCAATGGCTTCACTAATAGTGGTAATTGCCGCCCCTGAATCCACCAAAGCCACCTGCTCAACACCATTAATTTTCACCTTAATGTATAGCATATTCACACTGGTAAAACTCTCGGGCGAAATCTCCCATGCCAAATTCATATTCTCCTCAATTGCTTCCTCTCTAATGAGTTCTAAAATACGTTTTTGGTTGGCTGGGTTATCGGGGTCTTGCTGTAAACGCAACAACTCAGCCTGTTGGGAGTTTGAGGATTGAGATAACTGGGATACCTGTTCCATCATAATGCCCCTAAACCTAGCAGGATCATTCAACGCATCATATAAATTGGGCTGTGTCAATCTCACTTGCTCTCTGGCGTTGGCATCCGCCAAAACCTGGTTCCTAATCATCTCGATCCGGTCGCTAATCTGGGTGTCATCAGCCACCTGTTTCTTGGACAACTGTAAAAGATCATTGTCGTGGATTTGTAATTCACTCAACGTGGCGTTGCCCACTAACTCCCTGCCATTAAACTTCAACACTTGAACACTGGCCTCCAACCCCGTTTCTGCCAGCAAGTACGCTTTGAAATCTTCTAAGCAAAGTGAGTCAGGTACGTCAACAGATATAATATCACCAGAGTGGTCTAAAGAAATGGTAAGTTGCATTGTTGAAGAAAAAAAAAAAGAAAAAAGAATGTTTCAGTGGCAAAAAAATCGACATTTATAGTCACGTACATTCTCTATACACCTTACTCAGGAACGATCATGGCAATGTGGCCACCATTTAATAGCATCTTCTTAATTGGAGCACCTCCATCGACTTCAGTGACATCCTCTAAAACCATATTCACATAATCATCAAAACCAATCAACTTTCCATTAAACTCTTTATCTCCAGTCATCAACACCCGGACCCTCTTACCAACTGACCTATCTATTACTTCCAAAGGCAACACCGTTTGTGGGACTGTTTCGTCTGACATGATTGTTGACAAAAAAGAAAAAGGTTTTTTTTTGGTTTCAACAAAAAAAAAAATTTTATTTCCGCTCTCCACCATGATTCTACGGCTAGATGAGTCTGTTATCACCCAAATACGTTCACACACCATCTTCCACTCCTTGGACCTGGTTGTACGAGAACTTCTTCAAAACAGTCTAGATGCGGGAGCTAACGAAATAACTATCAAGATAGATCTCTCGTCGTTGAGTGTATACATCCACGACAATGGCACTGGAATCACCCCTGACGATTTGGAAAAGGTTACATTACAACACTATACCTCGAAATGGCACAGCCACAACTATAAAGGAGAGGCGCTCTTTGCGTTAAAAGTCATTTCAAACCTAACCATCATATCCAAAGCACCCGACTACACAACACCGTTCAAGCTAAACAACCTGGTGGCCGAGTTGTACAACGAGTATTCTGGCGGGTACTTCCAGATCGGCGATATCAACCCCCAAGGAACAGTCGTCATTGCAGCTAACATGTTTAGAAATATCCCTGTACGAAGAGAACAAATAAGGACTACACCACACGCCAAACTTGTTGAAGCAATTAAGGTGGCGGTTTTAGAATCACTAACCCCGAACGCTCGTGTTAACCTAAAAATCTTCCTTGTCAATCACACCACCCTCCAGCTTGATCAGATAGTTGCAATATGCGGACACTCGCCATTGTTGTTCCAGCTTTTTGGAGTAAAAACAAAGTTTGAACCTGTGCGTGCAAAATTTAAGAATATCAAAGTTGTGGGGGTTATTGGGAGGGAGCCAATCACCGCAAAACACCAGTACGTGTTTGTCAACGACAGGAGAGTCACACTTTCTTTGGGCGAATCAAAACGACTAAACGACTTGTTTTCCAGCTCTGGGTTTAATGATATCGATTTCAGGACAAAAACAACCGGTAAACCGTTCTACAAGCACCCGACATTTATGTTTAGAGTATACCCAGGCAAACGGGAGGTGGTTCAAGACTCATACACATGGAATATCGTACTACGCATCATCTACAAAATCATTGCCAAGTTCCTAGATAGGAGACAACCACCAAAGCCACTACTACTGACTCCCCCTATCCATCGCACATCCGACAAGTACATTCTAACCACCAAAACAAAGTTGGGGTTTCTAAAAGAGAATGAAATTGATGGGCTAGTCGATAATCGGCCATACCACGGAAAGGAAGCACCCCTACCCAGAATACCAACAATCGCACACCACCCCTCATCTAACCTCCTCGCAAACCAATTTGGCACCAGAAAAATTTAGAGTGATCAACCAGGTCGATCGCAAGTTTATTTTATTGGCGGCTGACGATCAGCTAGTGGTGTTGGACCAGCACGCAAGCGACGAAAGAATCAGAGTCGAGCAGTATCTACAAGAATTTGTGCTGCAGCCCAACCCGGGATTGAGACTACACAGCCCGATTGCTTTCGGCGTGCATGCTTCAGAGCTTATGTTGTTTGATCAGTACGCTGCCAACTTTAATAGTTTTGGCATATGCTACACCACAGACACCGCTCAAGTGGTCATTACGCATTTGCCACTAATACTTCTTACAAAGGTAGAGGACGACGCAGAGTTTCTCAAGGATTCTTTGCTACAACACTGCTACGACTTGCACGACCACGTCAAGCGGATCAGCCCCAACTTTGACAACTGGTTCGAAACGTCGTACCACTTGCCCCGAATCATAACTGAGTTGATCAACTCCAAGGCCTGTCGATCGGCAATAATGTTCGGTGACATCTTGACTAAAGATGAAATGCAAGACCTAGTAAACAAACTCAGCCGGTGCAAGCTTCCGTTTCAGTGTGCCCACGGAAGGCCTTCTATAGTTCCAATAGCAAACCTTATGTAAATATATTCAACCTATCTAGCTTCAAACTGTACCATTCTCTTTGTTCTGGCTTTGTATATAACTCTGTGTCCACACTCTTTGCATCTGATGGTATCACTCTTACTTAACGAAAACGACGCAGCACACTGTGCACAGTTGTATTTAACACCAAGCGACTTGCTTTGAACTTGACCTAAAGCAGCATGTGAGATAGATGATGGGATGCTGAATCCTTCTCTTTGAGGAGATGCCATGGTTGATGAGTAATGTGTTTTGTTGAAGTTTTTTTTTTTTTCGATGAGAATTTTTTTTTTAGCCCAAAAGAAAAAGTGTGCTCCCATAACAACCACACAACTCCTCAATGCTATCTATTAGGGAGACGATTTCAAGAATAGGGAAATCTATACGGCAGATCGACAATGTTTCCAAATCAAGCAAGACCAGACCCACTATAAATCCCCATCGTCGTGGCCGGCTACTCCACAAAACCAACAACTACTTGCCCAACGAAAAACTTTCGGAACTCAAACCACTCTACACAGATTTCCAAAGAAAAGTGTTCCAGGACTTTCTCAAACCAATAGAGATCCCCAACTTGAAAACGTTCAATGCTAAAGAAGAGTACGATAGTGCCCAGGCATCAAGGAATTGGTCGCAACGGTCTTCTACCAACCCACAGGACATATTAGCCACCTTCCACAAAGACAAAGCCGAGTTCGACAAATTGATAAAGTACTTGTTGGAAGTGACTCCACCACAGCTAAAAAATATCGACTACCAAAACGAACTGGCTATGCGTCGAATCCTAGACCAGCAAACCAAGGTCTATGATGTGCCGCACCACGCATTTCACGAAATCCCACCCATACCGTCGCCACTAACCAAAGACTCCTTCGAACAATACATTTACCACCTAACTCATTGCAAGTTTCACTATAGAAACTCCCTGTCGTTGCAGTCTGGCATTATCCCCCATATCCTACTATACACACACAAAACCACTAACGAAAAGTTTAGGCCATTCCGGTCTACCACCACATTCAATTGGTTGATCAAGTATTTCGGTCACGACAAGAACCAAAGCTCGTTTGCACGAGAACTATTGCTTGTGATGAACATAGAGGGACACTTGCTTAACACCGAACTACCTCCTAAAAGTCATTAAAGTGCATTCAAGAATCCGATCAAACACAAGCTCGTTTACTTTGGCATTAAAGTACCTAAAATTGAGCCAAAAGTTGGGAATAGATGTCAACTTACTGACATGGAGTAAAGTATACGACATTATCGACAATGTGCATTTGAAGGAAACATTTATCAGTTTCATACAGGAAAATGGCATACCCATACTGAGAGGTTTACTATTGAGAATTATCGACGACTTTGCTAGAGTAGCTCCGACAGCAGCCGACTTGACCTACTTTATTGAGAATGATTTGGGGTATGCGCAATGGGCACGACGATATGATACGAAATAAAGTGATATTCCATCTGGCACGTGCTAATGGTGGGAAGTTTACTGGTGCTAACGAATACGATTTTAAGAGTTGGCTATTGGGATTGAAAAGTAGCGGCCAGCCACAAAAAGCCATGTTGATGCTACAACAGTATTTTGAGAGAACAGTAGAGATCCATGAAACGCTTCCTATATTCACCATCATTATCGATACTTTGGTTGAAGAGTATACAGATATAAGGCACTTAAAGCAGCTAGTGTTTGTTGTGCGAGGCATGGTATATGAGGCTACTCGGGTGCTCGACTTACCATGTGAAATCATCCAGTACACCGACTCGGCACAAACAATTCCCGAAAATTACAAGATGCTTGCTCGAAGTCTGTATGGCAAACTACACGAATTGCAGGCCAGAGTTGAGTTCGCCAACAATCATACTTTTGAAAACATACCCCCGCCATGGCAAATGCTCTCACAACAAGAAATCGAAAGGTGGACCGTGTTGGTAAAGAACACCACCCAACTATTCCCAGAATTTGAAAACCCAACTGTTTTTCCAGCACCCGAAATCGATAAAATCGTGAGCCATATCAAAGCCAAAGGCATTGCTAGTAGAAACAGGACTCGAGTCCATAAGCTAACTCAAGGACTTGATAACTACACCATCAATCTAATGAAGGAGAGGTGTTTGCTATAGTTAATTTTGTGTAAACCATGCATCAACTAAAGTGTGTATATTAGATCTCTGGTTATGTTACATTATGTAATCGGTTTGGACAACCTCGAACGTTTTGTAAAATTTTCGCAATAAATGTTGAACCAAAAAAAACTTGAAACAATTCTCACCCTAAACTTTGTTTCGTCAATAGAGAATCCACCCATCAACTAATTACTTTCCCCGTTCTAGAAAATCATTTTGCATATATGAAACAGAAAGCAAGCTTGCAGGTAACACTCTAAACGTATGAAAATGGTTAATTTTGGGATTTAACAAACATGCATGTGTAGCTCGAGGCCGAAATTGTTGTCATTGCCGGGCATAGCGGGCCTACAGTTAGTGTGGCTGATTAAAGAATCATTGAACTTCCTATTTCAGAAAAGCAACCAAAGCCCAATCAACCGAAAAACAAACAAATCTTAAAAGTTAAAACTCCAACAAAGGGCCCTAAACCACCATGTGGGTCACATTCACCACCCATCTCAATACCGAATTTGCTGGCGGTATATCCACAAAAAGGTGTGTTTGCTGATATATCAGATGCTACTATACAAGCTAGCAGGTCAAACCCACAGTCATATGGTTCGGGAGATATTTTGGGAAGGAGGGAGATTTTTTTTGTGCTATAATTTCCACCCCCTAAGCACCAAAGGCTATTTTTATAAATCATACTCATATATATACACTTCGACTTCCCCTTTCTCCTATTCCCCCGTAACATCACTTATTTTTTCCTTAAACTACACAGATTCCAATATACCAGTTTTCTCGCTCTTTTTTTGGTTAGTTGCTATTTTAAGAAATTACAAATAGTTTAGATTAAAGGGGGAAAAACGAGCAACCAGATCTCCTCGAGACAATACCATACTACCCTGCTATTAATAACTACACTTGTTCACCACTTAGGTTTATACAACCAAGTCTTTCTCACATTCCCATTATTGAAGAGGACAGCGAGAGGTTTCTGAAATTTTCAAACGCAACGCGGCTATTTGGTTTCCATTTTCATTGTTTTTGTGAAAGAAGCTTCCTTTTGTTTGTTGTTTTTAGATTTACTATTCGGGATTATTGGAACATAAAAGAGGGCTTAATAATTATTTTTTTTTTTTGAGTTAATTTTGTTTATCTTTTACACTGTGTTTTATTTTTAATTTTGCTATTTCTGCTCATCAGTTGATTATATATACTTTTTTTTTTGTCGCCGACTAGTTTTTCCTTACCACTTTTCCAACCATTCATTTGCAGGCTTGAGTAATGACATTACGAAACCAAGCAATGCCAGCACTACATCCCACATTATTGGTCATATTATTATACATCTCGTTGACCCATGCACTATCGTTAAGTAGATGCTCCTCGACAAATTTGGGCGGTGAAAAAACAAGCAGCGAGTTCATGTCAAATGGGCTTTGTCGAGACACCTGTTCAAAGGATGGGTATGCTGTTGCTGTCTTGTCAGGAAACGATTGCTACTGTACCAACGATGTCCCAGCAGACACTACAGATATGTCGAATTGTGAAATTGGATGTCCAGGTTATAAAGACCAGGAAAATTGTGCTGGAGATGGTTATTTTGGGTACTTGATTATTGGACAACCATCAGCAACCGTCGGAGGAGAGACAAGTACGAGTAAGTCAACACAAAGCTCAACAAGCACATCAACAAGTACTAGCTCCACCTCTACATCGAGCACCACCTCAAGCTCATCATCCACTAGCACCACCTCAAGCTCATCATCCACTTCTACTTCCACTACTTCAGAACCCTCTTCTTCCATCTCCCCTGCCACCACCATGGTTACCAAAACAACACAAATCACAGAAACTCATCGTTCAAGCAATATTGTTCAAGTCACACAGTACTCGACAGAAGTACTTACCGTGTCTCCCAGCACCACATCCAAATCTTCTACTTCCTCATCATCGAAATCCTCCTCACAAACACCAATAGTATCCACAAAAATCGAACAAACAACAGCCTACTCCATCAAAACAGTAAATGGAACTCAAACACAAGAGATCAAAACACTATACATAACCCAATTCACGACCCAATCAACTCTGGATTCGACAACTGGCACCACAAGTTTTGAATCAGCATCAATATCTAATTTGCGGTCTCAGGACGCTTCTGTTGCGCCAACCCTGTCGGTGCCCAGCTCATCAACAACGGATTCCCCCAAGACCAACAAGAATGCATTTTTTGACGACAAGGGTAAGGTTGCTGGTACTTTTACTGCCGTTGGAATAGTTGTTGTCGGGATAGTCGGTGCTATGTTGTACTGCTGCTGCTGCTTTGGTGGAGCAGGTGGCAGACACAACGACCACGACGGGTACAGTGACGAAGAGAACCAATACAGCTCTGACGAATTGTCGGTCAACCATGCAACAGTTGTTGCTCCATACAGCAAGCAATCGTCATTTTCTACATTAAAGAGAGACAGTTCCTCAAAGACTTTATTTGCATATTTTACAGGCGACAATACGAATAAAGAGAGTGGAGTCAACCGAAGCTCGTCAAGACGAAAATTGATGAGCAGGAGAAGCAGTCAAATGAGCTCATCGCCCAATAACAACCCAGAAGCAGATGGAGGAGCTATGTTCCCAATTAATGAGATAGATTCCAGATTAGATCCAGACACAATGTTCTTGAATCAAAACTTTTCCAACAAATCACTTGGTGATAATCAAGATTATTCAAGAAAGCTTAAAATCACTAATCCTGAGTAATAGCATCACCTTATTTATTCACCACACTCGCATATGTCATCGTTTTTATTTCACACGTTAAAGCAGTTGCTGAACACCAAGACTGATTTTTTTTTATTTTTTGGTTACCTTCGCTAGCATAGTAGTTTTGATGGCTACATAGTTTATAATTTAATAGTCTAATGATATATATTACCTATAACATCTATGTTTATCCTTGTTCAGGAAGTTTTGATCGGTTCTCATAATGTGGCTGATACTCATAAGCATTTGGTTTGGGTATGCCATTGCTAGGTCTAGACTCGTCTTCATCTTTATCGCCTTCGTTATCTGAGGAATCACTACTTTCATCGGAACTCGAACAACTATGATTATGTTTGTCGTCTTCAACCTCTTCGTCAAATGACCGCTGTGGATGGAATATACAACATATTTTGGTTTTCTTCTTGTTCATATGCTCGTTATCAACTGTGCCTTCTGTCCATCTGACTTTTGGTGCCTTCTTCTTCTTCTTCTTCTTTGTTGATGTAGTTTCTTGTTGTTGCTCTTGTTGTGGTGGTTGTTGATTCGATGATGATGGAGTTGGTTCGGATCCGGGCCTCAAACGTAGAACGTTATTTTCCTGTACTATTGTTCTTGAAGGTTGATTCGACATTGTATACTTGGTTTGTTGTGGATTATTAATGTCAGCAACAAAAGGATTTCACCGAAAAAAATATGGTTAAATCAGTTGACTCTAAGCAATTGGTAGAGACACGCAGTTATGTCGTTAACCCAATAATACCGAATGCTCCTTGTGCCATCTAGATCATGAAGCGACTCGGCAGCCGGAGCCTATTGTTTTTGACAGAATAACAATGAGCAAACCCTCTCTCTCATGGCAGTTTGTAACCCTTAAATAAATCAAACCTTCTCTCAAAAAAGAATTATTACTAGAGGAGTTGAGCTCCCTTTTACTTCTGCAAATACATGTAGAGCAAGACTTTATCAGCCAAGTCAAATATGACAAAAGACAAATTTCTTGTAGATGTAGTGCTGGAGATGGTTCGATTGTTGTCTCCCCTCACCATCGGCTTTCCTTATTTACGACTATCCTAAAAAGCAATAACTACGCAACTATAGCAGAAAGCCATCATTTGACCATCCTCATACTATGGAGTTGCATTTTTTCTTGTCGAAAGACTGTTTTTCGGTTACATTTTATACATCTTTGGTTGTTGTAATTAAACTATTACACCTACTTTGACAGAAACCGTCTAGCCTTTACATTCTCGGCACGATGTGATTTATTATTTTGCATCCATAAACAGAGTACACACTCAATGCACAAGTATGCAGTGAATGACACACAGATGGTTAGTATTTTTCTTGTGTGGGCTTAGCTGGACATGACCCAAAATCTATTTGGAGCTAAGACCAAGCACGTGGAGGTCCATGTCAGACACTACCCACCCCAAACCTAGGTATATTTACGCCAAAAGAACTCATCCCAGAAGTTAGCTTACTTTTTCGACGGTAATTTCGCTTTTACGACCTTATATGCGTAATCCCAGATCTTCGGCTGGTACGGCCAATAATGACATGAGCCAACGTCACTTCTTTCAAGCAAGTAGAGCCGAGAAATGGCCTAACATAGGCTCTCCGTATAGACAAACTTTAAACACTTTAGGGGATGTGAACATGTCCGCCGTAAAAGCCCTGTGCAATTTCTCTAACAATAAGCAAAATTACGTGATTTGGAAACTTGAGAGTAGACATTTCACTTTATGGGGGGCGTGGTTTCATTAAATCC
>OCLQ01000109.1_pt1 | contig 12781 bp, 6 predicted proteins | sample 1481401 | NCBI WGS metagenome assembly OCLQ01 (sample SAMN00990124, study PRJEB22392) | human gut metagenome | reverse complement strand
TTGGTATTTAAACATACCACAATTGTCGTAGTTATCCTTGTAAATTGTTCAATAGTGACCATCAATAATTCTTTGAATACATTTTCAATTACTGTCTTTCATTTTGTATCTCAGAAAACTAACCCACACCAAAAAAAAATTCGCATCATCTCATCGCCAGAATTTCTTTTGTAGGTTCTTCAGTAAGCATTTTGATATCTTTTTAAGTCATTTCTATTATATCTTTAATAACAATAATTATAATAATAAGAGAAAATGTCAAGTTTTGCTAATTTATTTGGAAAGTCTACAAAAGTGGATGAAAATATAGAGCAGTTATTCAAAAACACAAGAGATGGGCCGGTTTCGAAGGATGAACTTGTGAAGAAACAAAGAACTGTGATAAAAATTCCAAAGGTCACTGCTCCTAAACAGCAAACCAATGAAAATGAGTCTACTTTGAACCAATCTGCTAATGAATCAGACGAAGAAGAAGAAGAATATAATGATGAAAGTAACGAGGGTGATGACAGCGACGATGCCGAACAAACTGAACCTACATCTAAAAATGATGATGAAAATGAAAACTTGGAAGCACAATATTTTGACAAATTGTTAAGTGAACAAAATGAAGAGCAAGATGAATCAAAGGAATCCTCTGAGGCAAAATCTTCAAAGGTTGCAGAAGAACGCACCAAGGCAAAAGTTGCCACTACTGTTGATTTAAAAGAAAAGGAATTGGAAAAAGCTGATAGAACTGTATTTGTTGGAAATGTTCCAGCAGACGTTATCACATCGAAAATTATTGCCAAAAACTTCAAAAATTTGTTTAAACATTATGGGAAAATTGATTCTATCAGATATAGATCCATTTCGTTTGATGAACATTTGCCTAGAAAAGTTGCATTTGCAAAAAAGAATTTACATAAATCAAGAGATTCGGTAAATGCCTATATTGTATACAAAGAGAAACCTGCATCAATTGCTGCTAAAGAATTAAATGCCACTGTGTTTGAAGACCATCATCTCCGAGTTGATCATGTTTCACATCCAGCACCTAAAGACAACAAAAGAACTATTTTTGTTGGTAACTTGGATTTTGAAGAAAAAGAAGAAACTTTGTGGAAATATTTCAATAGTAAACTTGATCAGGATGTTGAGTCTGTAAGAATTATTCGTGATTCAAAGACTAATTTGGGTAAAGGTTTTGCATTGGTACAATTCAAAGACACTTTATCTGTCAACAAAGCATTATTATTAAACGACAAGCCATTGGAAACTGGAACCCAGAAAAAAGGTCGTAAATTGAGAATTTCAAGAGCCAAATCTAATGCTAAACCTTCCTTAATGTCACCTAATCATTTTGATAATCAAAAGAAGAAGTTTGCAGCTGGTAAATCTCAACAGAAATTAAATGACAATCAAAAAACAAAAATTGGAAGAGCTCAATCAACATTAGGTAAAGCCGATAGATCTACTGTGGGAAAAGCTAAAAGAATTATCTTGGAAGGTCAAAGAGCCACTAAAGGAGAGGCCATAAAGGGAATAAAAGGATCAAAGAAAGGTAAAAAAGTAAAGAAACCAAGAATTAGAGAAAGATCAACAAAGTTTAAGGAAGAAAGAAAAACAATGAATAAAGTATAGTTATATAAGTTACAATTCTTGACTTGTGCATATTGAAACGAATAAATAATTAAGCTTCATATATTAAAGCAAATTGGACCTCGTTATTAATTTAATGGCACTTTATCTATGAAACCTCTATAAATCAATATCTACATCTAATCCAAGTAAATTTTGTAATAGTTCTTTGTTGTATACTTTTACTTCCTCGTTTTCTGATTTATTGCAATCTGCTATCGCATTATTTGCGTTACTAAGAGAAGGCAAAGACTCAATTGGGGTCTTCGGTATTTCAATTAAGAATAATTCAGAACTATTACTTAGACTTGTTGCTGCCAGCTTACTCTTAGTTTCCAATTGACTAGTTTTTCCAGAAGTAGCCGCTAGTGCATCCACATTTTGAATCGTGTTTAGTTCATATACTGTTTTTTCGTTTTCATAATGATCACTTCCATCAATAGAGAAAACCGTAATCTTTGTTTTCTTCTTTGGTTTCGTTGTTGACTGAGGTATTTCAACAGGAGATGCTACGTCTTCGGGATCAGAGTCATCGAATAATGTTCTTTTTAATGTGGCTTTATTCTTTCGGATTTTAAAATGCCTCTTTGCACTAATTGGTGTTGGTTCTGGTTTGGCACTATTATCCTCAGTTTCAGTTGGATTCTGTTGAGTATTGGAATTTACAGGCTTGGAATTCTCAGTCTGTGGAGTTTTATTTCCACCACTGGTTTTCGGGGGTAATCCCTCACGACAACACAAATCGCGACATCTCTGTTTATCTTTACAGGCATGATTACACTCGTAGTTCCCATTTGCTAGAACTCTGCGGGTCTTGATTTCATTTTCAATTGGCTTAGTCACTTCTGTTTTTGGTTCATCTTCCTTTGTCTCATTGCGGAACTCAATAATTTTGGACTCGTTTTGATTTGCTGGTTTAATATCAAACAAGTTATCATCATCCAGGTCACTAAATTCGAAATCTTCTGTATGATTTATAAAATTTTTGATTGTAGATTCACTCAAATATTTATGGATTGGCACACTTGTTTTAGTTTTGACACTGGCTATCATATCGGCAGATGCATGACAGCATATAACCTGGTTTAGATCTTTAGTGGAATATGATATCTCAAATGATTTCAATCCAGAAGTTTTGAACTTGCTCACTGGTATTCTCCTAAAATCCAATAAATGTCCATTCGAATCATCTGTAGTCAAATGAATGTATACTAATTTATTCTTCCATATTGATGCTATCAGTGCGTTAGCTACATCAATCGATATATTCAATGTTACTTCCACAGAAGTTCTGTCTTCTGCTAGCTCTTCATTCTCAAACTCAAGATTCAATTGTAGGTTGGGCACCGAGGCAATATTTCTTTTAATTTTGTTTCCAGCTCCAGTTTTTAAACCAAGAAAGTATTCAATTTGACTACTGGTTAATGCTTTGGCATCCTTAAGCGACAAGATATTATGTGTACAAAACTTTTTAACACTTGCTGGACCAATTCCATCAAGTTGTCGAAGCTCATTTGGTGAATCTTCCCAACATTTCCCATTTATACATCTCAATAAATAACTCAGACTATGTAATGACTTTGCATCTTGCTTCTCAATGAAAACATCCAACAAGGCCATCATGATCCGATATATGTGCTTGAATACATAGAATTTATCTCCTAAAAAACTTGAATGTAACTTTAATGCTCCATTATAGGTGGGAAAATCTAGTCCACCTAATTCAAATTGAATGATTAGTTTTACTTTATCTTTCTTGCCAAGATCTTTCAGCTTTGATGGATACCTAAGGATTGGCGAGCTATTGATTTCTTTATATAGTCGTTTTTCTTGATGTTTTAGGTTCAAGTCCGCAAATTCTGATGATTCACATAATAAATTGAGTGTTTCATGCACAGATAGTTGGCCCTCGGAATGAATTAAATTCTTCATAGTATTGAATGATACGTAATGCATGACCATGGAGTAGCCATAAGCTGTTATTTTGCAATTATTTTGATTGTCCATGATAATTAAGCTCTCTTGAGAAAGGGTTTTACACTGTTGAAAACAAAATGACGTCAATGTCTCCTCTGGGTCTGAACTCTTTGGTATCTGTAGGGCGTAATATCCTGGATTCGCCAAAAATCTAACATATAGGTACGTCGATTTCAACCAAACTAGTGCATCCTCGATGTTTTTTATCACACCAACAGAAATCTCTGCCGCTAGATGCTCTCGAAAGTTCATGTGAAGACTGCTATCCTTTCGTAGCGATGTTTAAATTTGATGGAGGTCATGATTACTGCAACACCATCCCTCTCAAATTGAGGTCTACCAGCTCTCCCAACCATTTGTAAAACATCTGTTTCTGAGTATTCTTGAAAACTACTCTCTACCCAGCATTTTGTCCCCTTTATAATAACCAAATATGCTGGAAGATTGATCCCCACAGCCAAAGTCGATGTAGAGCAAAGTATCTTCAAGCGACTATTCAAAAATGCAATTTCAATCAGTTTTCTATCACCAAAAGTTAACCCTGCATGGTGGTAAGCAATCCCTTTGGTGGCATAGTTCATAGCATCTCGATCCTTTAATTTTATATCTGTCCTGGTTGTTTCCGACAAGTTATTGAATAGATATTTAGCTGTATTCTGGCAACTGTTTCTAGTCGAGCAAAAAATTAGTACAGATTTGCCATTGGAGTGTCGATTTATCACTTCAATCAACTTGCTATTCAAAAAAATGTCAAACTGAAAATCGTTATCACTTGTTGGTTTGTATCCATAAACAATCTTTGACAATTTCACAGGACGAAATTCCTCTCCAAAACACAAAGTTTCCGCTGGAAGCGTAGACTCATCGTATAGTCCAATCCATTTTGATATATCAATTGCATTAGCGACTGTTGCTGAAATGGCCAATATTCTCAATCCTATACATATTCGTTTCATCCTTGTCATAACCACTTCTAGAGTGGACCCCCTCAGCTCCTTAAGGATGTGAATTTCATCGACAAGCAATATCTTGATTAACCCAAATAACCTAGAGTAGTCTTTCCATTTTCTTGTTATCATGTCCCATTTTTCAGGGGTAGATACTATAATATTTGATCTCCTTACATTTTCCGCCTCTTTAAAAGTTGTGTCACCGGTTAAAATTCCAACTGTGATGTTTAACGACGAGAACTTTTTCGTCCAGTCGTTTAACCTTTCGCTGCATAGAGCTTTTGTTGGTGCTAAATAAAGAACTTTGAAATTGGGTTCAAATTCTTGTTCTAGCTCTCTTAAAATTGCCAATTCAAAGAGAACCGTTTTTCCCGAACCCGTGGGAGAGCTGATCACACAATTGTTTGACGAGTTGTAAATTGAACTAAAAGCTTTTGATTGCATCTCATTGAATTGATTAAATGGAAAGACAGACCTTTGATTGTAGGGGAGCACTTCTGTAGCAAGTACTAAAGAAGATGTGCTTCCATACTGGTGTCTACTCAGCTCTGAAGCATTGTTTTGCAGTTGGTTTAATTGCCGTAGATTGGTATTTTCAGTTATGGAGGTTTTGGTTCCGCTAGCTGAGTCAGGTAGGTAATTGAATATATCAGAATTCTCGGGTATTTCATGGAAGGTTGTCTTTTGTGGTAATTCTGAAAGAGTGTCGTTCATTTCCAAATTTTTACAACTTATATCACATTTCTTACCAACAAAAAAACCATGATTATGTACTTGCAGTTTCAGCCTTTCGGAAACGTTTTCAGATACATTCTGGTGTTGACCAGAAACGGGATACTTTTCATTGGGTTGTTCTAAAACAGATTAGTAACTTTGAAAAGGGTGATTTAAATTATCCATAATGTTAATATATACCTTGATCATAGCCTTCCTCTGTTTGAAGAAAGTGTTGTAGACTGTTTAAAAATGACATTTTTATTGGTTATTGCAATTAAACTGATGAATATTGAGAAACTTTGCAACAAAAAGCAAGATACGAATAATAATAAAGGTGCGAGAATAATAAATAATAGGTGAGATAGAAAAATGAAAGTTTTCTAAAAGAAATAAAAACTGCAATCATTAGCGAACGTCCAAAAAATGAAAACAAAAAATAAGTGAATAAATAACTCATTTAGGCTTTCTGTTGAAAGTAGTCGTGGAGTAATCCTAGTCATGTAATCGTCTTGGTAATCAGGACAAACATGATGAAAGGTCTATACGACGAAAGTTTACTTTACATAAAAGGAGACCAAATGTCTTCTTTACTAACAAGAAGTGATATAGAGAACAACTAAGTTTATACAGAAATATATGTACACCAAGTAAGTTATTGTTTATCAATTACTTAATTAACTCTTAAAATAACTCTGTGACACTGCATACATTCTAACACTTTCAAGAATAATTGTATAAATTGTATTATTCTTGTCCTTGTGTGAGACATATATTGTCGTAAAGATAATCTTAAACAGATCCTCTATCTAACTCAGTATGGTAATCATCATCTTCATATTCACTAGGTTCTCGAATGACTAAAGGTGCAAAATCCTTTTTAGCTTCCTTGGTAACATTTCTACGTTTGGTATTGTAAAATATAATTAGTCCCAGGAATAAAGACACTAATAGTGTAATCAACCCCCATCGTGATAAGTACCATCGCAAACTTTCTATCTCTGATTTGATATCTGAATTCAATTCTGTAGTGATCTTATGATTTGCCTCTTGAATTCGAAGAAACAATTTTTTCGAATTTAATGTGTTTTCTGATTTGCCTTCATTTATCGCCACTTGAGAATCATTTTTCAATTTTAAATAATCATTATTCAATTCGTCATTAATAACATTAAAGTCTCTTTCCAAAATATTAATTAATGCAATTAGTTCATTGATGTGTTGGTCCCTTGATCTGGTTATGTCTACTCGTATTTCCTGTTGGGCACTTTCAAATAAATACTGTTCGTTTTCTAACTCAAAATTCTGAGCGTATATGGTTGATAGTTTAGTCAATTTGGAGTTTAATTGGTGAACTAATAATGATATAATTTGATCTGATTGTTCGGGAGTAAATTCCGCTTCACGCAACTGTTTGTAAATTGAATAAGTGTCAATGTAAGGATCCAAATTCCCAAATATTTCTGTTAAAAATTCATCTTTACTAACACCTTCTGGTAGAACTTTTCCAGAACTCAAAGTATCGGTGTTTGTTGCATTGTCCTCCACCTTTTGCTCTTCCTTGCTATTGGTATCCTTTTCGTTGTTTCCATTTTTCTGTGATGACTGGGTATTTTTTAAAGGTTTGTCATTATTTAAAGACGGCACAGCCTGAAACTCGGGTCGACATGACGAAAACTTTCGTATGAATGACGAGTGTATAAGTAACGGGTGTAATAGTTTCTTTGTATAGAAAGGTGTAGAATGTAATGAAGGAGTTACAGAAGGGATATTCCCAATTCTAACTAAGCACAGCCTTATCATGAAATCAGTCGGTAATTTTGGATATGAACAGGGATGGGTATTTATACTTGTTATAAGAATATACTTAGTTTGCTGGTAGATTTTTAGTTCAAGATTTTTGTTTTTTTGGTAAGAAAAATTAACCATCTCTATCTCTATTTCTACGTGTACTGATTAAGAATAACCCGAGTAAAAACTACAATACTTAGCGAACACACTCTATATAAGCAACACAAAAAATTAACAACCCACAAAATCTCAAAGAAACTTTCAACACATCCTTTTTTTGTACTTAAAGTTTTCCACTCTATGCCAAACTCTTTGCTATTAATGATTGCGGACTAGGCACACGAGAAATTCTATTTGTAATAGCGTTTTGCTTTAATGTGGAAGTACTGATTTTCTTAAATATTTTAGCAATATCTTGAGATGGTGGGATCATAGTAGGATGTTCTTCTTCTTCTGGCTCAGGTACTTCTTCTAAAAGCTTGAATGGAAATTCCAAAGCATAATGATACATGGCACGCGAGAAAAAAGGATATCCAAACTTTATGTGGGAAAAGTACAAAACTGATTTCACCTTGGCTTCGGTGTTGGGATCTATGCTCGTATAACCACATAATCTAGTTATCTGATGTCCCTCGTTGGATGGAGCAAAAACAAGATCTGGTGAGGTTGGGATCTGTTCTGTAAAAATAGGATCATCAGGTTGAAGATTATTTTCAACAACTTTACTGGCCAACACTTCGTAGTTGGCGGTTTTAACTCGGTAATCACACAATGTCACCACCAATTTTTTGTGATCTTCGTAAGCACTTAATATATCATCAACAGTCACATCTGTATTGATGTTGGGTATATTAGAATCCTCATCATTGACTACATAAGTCGCCTTGGTATACTTGTCTAATAGTACAATTTGAGGTAGAACTTTTCTAAACTGTTTCAACTCTGATGGGTCACAAGTGTTAGCCAAAGCCACCAATTCTACCAAAATTGAATTTTTTATTGAGTCAATAAAACTACTATCGCCGTCCCAACAAGCTCCCATTTTTTCATAGATCGATATTTCAGTTATTGTTGGAACCAAGCAACACCAGGTGATAAACCTCCCAATCTCTCGCAAAACCCGAACTCTTTCAGCTGCCATATGGGACTTGCATTGGGTAAAGTATTCATTTCTTATGGCAATTACGTATTGGACTTCCTTCTTCTCAGGTATTCTAATTTTTCTATCGGCATCCAAATAGGGTTGTGGAATTTCTGGTGGTGAGTGGAACATAGGCTGATTAATTTGTAAAATCAATGCTACCGATTTTGGTGTGTTTAATTTGGGAATATACTCTCTGCATCTGGACAATCCTACTGGTGTTCCCGTTCTTGGATTGAAAACCTTCCAAAATAACCAAGGAATGTATAGCAACGTTTCCCAGTAAAAAATCGATTCATCAATAATTGTCTGATAATAGTGTTTTACTGGATCTCGTTTATGGCTTGATATTTTATAATTCAAATCAAACAAGACAATGGACATCAATTCCCAAGTATTGATTATAAGGGTATGAATATCCAATAAACGCATATAAGTAAAAATAGTGAAATTTAAGGTTACCCTTAAAACATGAACAACAAATAAATCCCAAGTTGTGTATTCATCTTTAGCGGAATCTAACCCACTCATAAATCTGGTTTCGGAAGTTATCCCAAGACTGGTTGCGGGCAAACCCTTGAATTCATTTCCAGGTGAGAATTTGGAGTAAGGGTAGTGACGTGTATACTTTTTTGAAAACATATCAGCCAGTCAATTGATCATAGAAGCCAAAGTGGGAATTAAACAACAATATTAACTAGTGGTGTTGCAAAAAATGAGAAAATAGAAAAAAGTATTTGTACTACAATGATAAGCTGTTTTTATTTTTGAAAAAAAAAAAGCACGAAATTATTATTACAATCTTTATGTGTATAAAATAACTAGAAAAATACAAAACTAAGAATATTTAATAAATATCAATAGTAACTATTCCATTATGACATCTTCAACTTCCTTGAGAGAAGGGATTGCAACTGTATTATCAATTTCATCTGCTATCGTCATCTTGAAGTGGTTCAACATCAATTGAAACACAGTTACCATCATCAACAGTTTTGTTTTCATTTGGAATTATTAATTCTAGTTCATCTTCACCAACGAATCTAGCTTGAATCTTATTGAATTTAATCACTTTGTCAAATTGGAAATGTTTTTCAAAATGAACTTCTTGGTTTTTATATTGTTTAGCCAATTCTTCTTCGTCTTCTTGAATTTCTTCGTCCTCATCACTTGAACTTTCTTCGGAATCGTCACTAGATTGGTTTTCACCTTCACTTTCTACACCTTTCCATTCATTAGCATCAAAATAATTATCAGATTCTTCATTATAATTCTCTTCTTGAGATTTGAAATCTGCCAATATTTTTCCAATTCTTTCTTTTCTAGAAGCTCTAGCAGACTTTAAATCTTCTTTGATTTGTTCAATAAAAGTATCTTCGTCTCCGCTAAATTCTTCTTCTTCTTCCTCTTCTTCTTCTTCGTTGTCTTCACCATCTTCTTCATTAGGACTTGCAAAATCTTCGTCTTCTTCAGAGTCCTCTTCAGGTTGTTCTTTCTCTAATTCAGCCAAAATAGCAGCTAATTTTGCACGCTTATTGTTATCTTTTTCTTTGAGCTCTTCAACGAATGAGTCAGCATCACTGTCTTCTTCTTCTTCTTCATTTTCGCTCACTTCATCAACTTCTTCATCAATATCTGCGTCGTTCAAATTCAATTTCCCTCTAATGACCAATTCGTTTTCATTTTTCAAGAAATCAATCTTCAACTCATCTTTAACTAATGAAGGAAATCTAACATTCAACTTGTAAGTGTTAGCATCAATCTCTTCCAATTTATAGTCCAGACTATTTTCTAAATCTTCAGTCAAATCAACTACTTGAAATTCATCATCACTATCATTTGCAAGCAATTTTGTATTATCAGTAGTTTCATTGTCTGATTCTTCTCCAAGATCATCGTAAAATACAACATCTTCGTCATCGATATCTTCTGGTAATACTAGACTTTTATATATAGTGATTCCTTCATCTTCAGAATTTTCTTCATCTTCGGTGTCAACTTCAAAATATTCTGGTTCAGAACCTAAGTCGGAACTTTCATCTTCAGAAGTAAGTTCATCGGAACTAACCAATTCTTCTTCAAATTCTCTTCTGATGAGTTCTAATAATAAATCGTCTTTAATTTCTTGTTCCACATCGGAATCTAACGATTCAACACCACTATCGTCACTCGAGTCGCTGGAGTCGCCGTCGTCACTAGAGTCAGATTCACTGGAGTCGCTGTCATCACTAGAGTCACTAGAATCACTGGAGTCATTCAATGAATCAATTTCCAAATCACTTTCACTGCTACTTTCAGAATCACTCGAACTTAATCCATCATTTTCATCATAATATTCAACAATTTCATTGTTTAAATCATGAACTCTTCCATTAGCTTCTAATTCTTCTAAAATAGCTTCATCTAAAATAGCTTCTTCCAAATCTTCATTATCAATGATAAATTCATTACCGTCAGAGTCAACATAAGCAATCTCAACATCATCAGCATCAGCACCATCTTCATTATAGAAATAAATTGGCAAATCTTCTATGGTATCATCATTGCCATCACTGAAATCTTCTTCGTAGTATTCAAGTGGTTGCTCTTCGCTGTCATAGTAAATATCTTCATCAAAGTCTTCTTCATCAAAGTCTTCTTCATCAAAGCCTTCTTCATCAAAGTCTGCTTCCTCATCATCATAATACTCAAGTGGTACTTCGTCGTATTCTTCATTGTTGATTATTTCATCTTCTTCATCTTCCTCAGTTGGATCGATTTCACTATCAGGCTCTTCAACATAAGCATATCTTGAAGGTTGTTGATGATAATATCTTCTATATCCTCTTCTATCACGACCAGAAGAGGTTCGTGGTTCACTTCTATGAGAATTTTGAGGTCTATTAGATCTGAAACCTTTTGAATTGTATCTTCTTCTGTAACTTGGTCTGAATGGCATTATTATCTGAATATCTAATGATCAAATATAAAAGTTAAACTTATGTGTGGATAAAAAAAATTCAGAAGAAAAATAGAAGGTTGATACTCCCCTTTTTATGTGGGAAACCCATGCTAAATTTTTTGCATTTCTGTGGAAAAATTTCCAGACGCGATGCTGCGGCTCTTTCCTATTTCGTCTTGCCACCAAGCAAATAAATTTGTGAAACGAAGGTTCTCGAAGTGTTACATATCAACTTGAGATGAGCCGAGCCAGAGTGAGAGAATTCGATAGAACAAAAACTAAGTTTAGATACAAACCAAAAAAAGTAGGGTTAATGATATCAACAAAATAGCTTCGTAGACAGTAATGAAACCAATTACAACAAATTGATCTTTTGTTTCCTGTTGAGGGATCTTACATCTTTTGCCAGTAAATAGGTTCTAGCAATATAAAAAGTTTACCGTCCCTTTCGCCACAATTTGACGAAGAAAATCATTTGTTGCCCATGGCCCACACAAATAAGAATTTCTTTTTTTCTGTCTCCGGGTAAAGAATGGAAAATGAAAAAATTTTCACAAATTGAACTCTCGCACACGCACAATTTTTTACTATAAATACTAGCCATTCCCCTGGTCTCCCTTTTTCTGAACACCAAATCTCTTTGCCTTTTGGCTTAGATCCAGTGTAGTATCTGTTCTTTTCAGTGTAACAACTGAAATGTCATCATTGATGACTTTACATTTATGTTACAAATTTATTTATTTTTGGATATTGGGTAGATTGATTTATTAAAGTGGGCTTGCTCACAGTCTTTCTACATAGTGTCGTTGCCACTGTACTTTTATTTTGGCTTCTGACGCAAATTTTTTTTTTTTACATCCTTTTATTTTTTAAGTTTTTATCTTGGTTAGTATATGATGATACTAATTCAGGGTATTAATGTAAAAGATATAAAGGGTGTATTGTTGTTGCTAAGATAGCTTGTTATATAATGATAAATTGTATAGATATCAGTGCCTTTTGGTGATGAACCCATTCGTAATTTGATTTCGTTGATAGTTTGATTGATTAATTTTTTTTAGCGCGAGAAATAATAACATGACCTTTTTGATAAGTAAAAACTGATATGGATATCCCATGTTATAAAAGAATACGTTTACACATTATTCCACTCGTTAACTAGTTAACTTCTTTTGATAATACACCTTCGCAGATATTTCAAAATTATTCATTTCCCAAACTTGGTACATATTTGATTATTTAGAAAATGATAGACCTAGAAGGGTCAGATAGTGATTCAAGCTCATTATCAATTCATGAAAACATACTTTTCCCCAGTCTAGGTAATAGCAAAAACAATAAAACCCGAAATACACAGAAACTGTCAAGAGATGACGTTAATCTGTTAGAGACGAACTCAGATTCAGTTAACCATTTAAGAAGCACATTTATAGCACGAGATCGTCAACTTCCCTCTTCCACAAATGATGACTATGCTTTAGAAGAAGTCGATTTGTCTGATGTTCTGCCGTTGGCTAGCCGACAGCATGTGGTATCACCATTTTCAACCACAAGTATTAGCGATACTGTATCATTAGATAGTTCAATCTTGAATAAAATTGCATCCAATATCGGGGGAAACACTGATGGAATAGATCAAACGGGGAA
>OCLQ01000086.1_pt1 | contig 17726 bp, 13 predicted proteins | sample 1481401 | NCBI WGS metagenome assembly OCLQ01 (sample SAMN00990124, study PRJEB22392) | human gut metagenome | reverse complement strand
CGGCTACAGTGATAACATCCTTGTTAAATTGTTTATATCTGAAATAGTTCATACAGAAGACTCCTTTTTGTTAAAATTATACTATAAATTCAACTTTGCAACAGAACCAAAATCAAGCTAGTCAAAATTTTTATATGTTACATAAAGCATTATTTGTTAATGAAAAATATAAAAAATTAAGTGATAGTGCCAAAGTCACTTATGCAATTCTCAATGATAGAGTTAGCTTATCAATTAAAAATAATTGGATCGATGATAATGGGGATATATATTTCATTTTTACAAATGAAAGTCTCCAGAATATATTAGATAAAAGCAAGAATACAATTACTAAAATAAAAAAAGAACTTCAAGAAGTAGGGTTACTTGAACAAATACGTACAGGATTTAATAAACCTAATAGATTATATTTGCATGATATAGAAACTAATATTAGTGTAGAAAAAAGTATTCAATCCTCATCTGCAACCTATAATGACAAGGAGTCCCAAATTTTGGGACTCCAGAATCCCGAAATTTGGGACTCCAGAATCCCGAAATTTGGGACTCCAGAATCCCAAATTTTAGACCCTAATGATACTGATTATATTAAGACTGATTATATTAAGACTAAGAATAATGATACGGATGATTTGAATGATAAAAAAATAACAAATTCTAGTAATCACACAAATCATTCAAGTCACAAAAATCTAAACTTTAATAATGAAGCTTTAAAATTTCAACTACTTGAAGAATTACCTCAAAATATTCAAAACTATCTAAGGTTTTTTGAGGTAGCCGAAATTAAAATTATCAAATCTGTATTATTAAAAGCCAAAACATCCTTCAACAATTCTATCGATGCATATTATTTATTAGAAGATATGGAACTTGAAATTGTTAATGTCCTTAAACGTTTTAAAGCTACATTAATTCAAAAAAATGAAACCGTTGAAGCCATGCAAGGCTACTTAATGAAATCTCTCAAATCTGAATTCGAAGAAATGCATACGTTAAATAAACGTCGTGACAATTTACCAATCACTTCTTTATTTAATCAATAATTCAACTTAATCTGCCAACAAGGTAAGGGTGGAGAAAACAAAACAATATCAGCACATGTCCCGATTTCACAACATAGCACGCTGCTATAAAAGAAAGGAGAATCACTTATGAGTAATAAGAAAAAGATTAAAGTTACTTTGGCATTAATTAATGTTGTTTTAACTGCGCTCCAACTTTATCTTCAATGGCAAGTAATTAAATCTAAAAAGGAAATGTAATTAAGTACAAAGGACTAAAACTGAAAAGATTTAGTCCCATTTTTTATAAACGCTTATTATTCGTTGTTACTACTATCAGTATTTTCTTCTTTTTAATTGATACTATTTTCAATAACTTATCTCTTATCTTCTTCAAACAAAACACCATGATTTGTAGGCATCATAAACTACTTCTTTTTAAATTTATTTGGTTTATTTGTATTTATGTAGTTGGAGTACATCTTTAACAATGCTTCTGTTTCCTCTGGACTTAAATGTTCACATTCAAAATACTTTTCAAGCATTGCACCTTTTCGAATCAGTCTATGCGCTCTTTCTTTTCGATCTAAATTTTTTAATCTATTTTTTCTTAATTCAGCTTTTTCAATTGCAGCAGTTGTTTTTTTGAGATTTTTAAAATCATTCATCTTATCACTTACTATTCTGATTAATTTCGTTTTCTGTTAAATCTTCATTATTCTCGTCGCTGCTATTTGGTTTGGCATTTTTAAATTCTTCAATGACTTTATCCATAACTTTATATAATTCATCACTGGAGTTAATCATATCTAAATCAAGTTTATTTAAGAAATAGACTCCAATTTTATGAGATAGTTGTGCTTCTTGTTTTTTCTTTTGGCCTTTCAATTGTTCAATTTGTTGTTCAAGCTGACTTAACTTTGTTATATCACTTTTTTTGATCTTTGCCATTATATCACCCTTTAGTTTTCCTATATAAAGCATATCATAATCCATTGGGCAAGGCGATTATTCATGGTATAATATAACCAGTTCGTAAGACACTGCCCATTTACATGCAAATTAAAAATTGGCATAAAAATGGGCAACCTTACTGGTTGATCGTTATAGTTCCTACAGGGGTTTAAATTCAAAAAAACGAGGAGGTAAAATCATGGATAAAGGTTACTTTATGTTGAGAGTGACTAACATTAATCGAGCAACTAAAAATATTGTTGCGTCAGCGTCGTATCGTTCTGATGAAGCATTATATAGTGAACGTACAGATGAAAAAATTAAGTTTAGAAATCATATAGTTAAACCTGAAAGCATGATTTTAACGCCTCAACATGCACCCGAATGGACGAAAGATAGACAGCGCTTGTGGAATGAAGTAGACAAAGTTGAAAAGCATAATGCGAAAACTAAAAACCCTAGATTAGCCAAAGAAGTCTTGTTAAGTTTGCCTAATGACCTAGATAGAGAAGTACAAACAGAATTAACAAAAGATTTTATCAAAAGTGAATTTGTAGATAAAGGTATGGTGGCTGATATTTCAATTCATAGGGATGATATGAACAACCCACACGCGCATGTGTTATTGACCCAAAGACCGTTTAATTCAGACGGTACTTGGGGAAAAAAGACAAAAACGAGAACACGCTATGATGAAAACGGGGATGCGATTTTAAATAAAAATGGTAATAAAGTTAGAAAACAAGAACGCTTTGCCGACTTTGATTTTAAAGAAGTTCGTAAGCATTGGGAGTTAAAATTAAATCAATATTCAGAAAGAGAACAAAGTTTAAGACGATATGATAGTCGTTCTTTTGAAGAACAAGGCTTAGAAAAAATCGCCGAAATTCCACTGACTAGAGAAGAATACCGACTAGAAAAAAATGAACAAAAACGCTGTGAAAAAGAGGGTATCGAGTACCAACCCGTTACGTATTACGGACAGAAAAATGAAGAGATTAGACGATATAATCGTGACGAAGTATCAGAAATATATAGTGATAAAGAGAAAGAAGAAGCACAAAATGCAATTAGATTACTTGTTCAAAACGCTAATGATCGAGTAAGCAAAAATGAACAGAGTTATTCTGTTTTAATTGATAGATATCAACGTGACGTTGGCTATTCAGAAGCGAAAGAAACCATTAAAAATACGTTTGATAGTGCATCTACCTTTGGTCGTATAATTCAAAATGACTTACTCAAAAATGAAATTAAGAGAATTCAATTAAAATTCTATGCTGACAATTACGATACTAATTATCAATTTAGAAAAGAACTTGAAAGCAAAGGATATAGTCAACAAGAGTTTATTAATACAGTTAAGTCTAACTTTAAAGCGTTACTCAATGAAAAGAATAAGTTAGAAAGTAGAGAAGAAAAACGTAAAGCAATTTATCAATCAGCGAAGGATGTATATCTAACTGAAATCGAAAAAAATAACCTAATTGTTCAACACATGTACCCTAAATCTCATCATCGTTTTAGTCATGATGAGAAAGCATTTATCGTTGATGAAGCGCAAAAAGGTAACTTTATAAAAGCGACTAATGTTCAATATCTATTCAAACAAAATAACAATATTCCTACAGATGTATTGCTGGAAGATACTTATAAAAAAGCAAGTAAGGATATTTTCTTTAGTGAAAGACAGCTTCAACACTTAGAAAAAGATAGTTTTGAATATAATGTTGAGTTGCAATTCATTAGAGAAAAAGAGAAAGAAATTGAAAGTTATAAAGAACATATTGATGATGATTTAAGAATAGATATAGGCGATAGAAACTTTGAAAAAGTCAAAGACCAAACACCTAATGAGAAAGTTCAATTACTCATTAAACTTGAGAAATATAATCATATCGATCAAGAAGAAGTTATTGGAAAACATATTAATCAAGTGGATAGAAATGATAATGACAACCATCTTGAACATGAATATGAACAATCTAATCACATTAATTTACCAACGATAAATGCCAGTGACTTTCTTATGTACTATGCGAATGAAATTGAAAAGCAAAATGATATTAATCATAAGAAAAAGAAAAAACAAGAGAGAAATAACCATATGAGAAGATAATAGGTGGTGGGAATTATACAAAGTTCATTCGGTTCTTTTTATATAGGACATAAATATATTTAATACCTGTTAAAGTATTCTTTGCCATATTGATACTTTGATACCTTGTTTTTCTCACTGTAATATGATGGTAATCATTAATCAATGAGGTTATTAAGATATTTAGAGATACAATGACAGTTAGGATTAAGTTTAAAATTTTAATCAGTTTAGATATTGTTATCTTCGTTTAAAGTGCCTGGTTGATAATTATCATTCGAGGTTTATCAAACTCAAGTTACGTCACGAGTTAAATTGAATTTATTGAAACTTTTGCGCTATAAATATTTAAATATTAAAAAAGAAAATTTAAAATAAGAGCAAAAAAACCCACTATTTATTGTATTATTGTAATTAATAGAATAATTAAAATGAAGGGAACAATATAATGAATAATTTCAACATACAAAGTGTTAATGATTTTAAAAGTAAATATAAAAATATCGACGATAATAAAGTATTACGAAATATGAATATAAACGAATTAGAATCATATCTTTTAATGTTATACAATTTGAAATATACAGTAAGTCAAATAGAATCAAGGTATAACCAGTTAGTGAAGAACAATAATAACAAAAAAATAACCAAATAGACGCTATAAACAATGCTTACAACAATATAGAAGACCAGTTAATAAATTATACACCTGAAATGGATAAAATAAATTCTAAGTATGAACATAAAAAAAATGGTTCTGTTGCAAAGTTAAAAATCATGTAATATTTATACTGAAAAACGAAAAATAATTAATACTAACAAAACTCTTTACTGTTAAAACAATATTTGCTTTTATAGTTTTGTATAGATGTGCATATAATTTTAACTTTGCAACAGAACCAATCAAAAAACTTATTACCAATTGTAGAGGAGGTTTCTAAAGGTTTAGTTACATTACCCTTACATAATCGTTTATCTATCAATGATGTAAAAAGGGTCTGCACTATTATTAGTAAAAGTATACAGGAATGGAGAGAGCAATAATGAATCGGCTAAATACAAATTACTTTGATAACTTTTATATTGATTGGCAGAACAATGAAATATCAGAAAATTATGTTGAATTTTGTCAAAAGCAAATTAATAACTTAAGTCACATTGTTCCTTCATTAAAAAAAGAGAAAAGAAAAATCATCGATACTTGTTGTGGCTGTGGTTTTCATTCTAAATTTTTGATAGATAAAGGTCATCATGTTATTAGCTTTGACAAATCTGAGGAAATGTTGAACTTTGCATATAAAAAAAATGGCATTTTAGGTAAAAGACAATCTTTAGATGAAGAATTCCCAGAAAATCACGTCGACTTAATTCTTAATTTAAATACTTCTATCGGATATAAAAAAAATGATTTAAAAAATTTGTTAAGAAATAGTTATACCTCCTTAAAAAAAGGTGGTATTTTAATTATAGATTTGATGAACCCCGCCTTTTTCTATAAAAATTTTGAAGAACAAATGATTTTCAACTTCAAAGATTACGAAGTTAATCAAACTATTAAAATAAATAAAATTTATAATAGTATAGTTTCAACATGGGATGTTTATAAAAATAACGAATATAGCAAAGACCTTTCAAGAGAATTAAAATTTAAATTATATACTACTAATGATATAATTTGCAGTAGTTTGTATTATAACTTTACTTTATCCAATATATCTTTCTATGGAGACATGAAAGGAAATGAATTTCATGAAAATTCACCAAGACTAATAGTAAAAATAACGAATATAGCAAAGACCTTTCAAGAGAATTAAAATTTAAATTATATACTACTAATGATATAATTTGCAGTAGTTTGTATTATAACTTTACTTTATCCAATATATCTTTCTATGGAGACATGAAAGGAAATGAATTTCATGAAAATTCACCAAGACTAATAGTAAAAATAACGAAATAAGTGATACTCTAGGAGGCTGAAAAGTTTTGACAAAGAAATATTTAAACACCCAGAATGAAATATCAGCATTTTGGAATACTCAAAAGATATTTAAAAAATCAATTGACAATAGAAAAGGACAGGAAAGTTTTGTTTTTTATGACGGCCCCCCAACTGCAAATGGCCTTCCTCATGCTGGCCATGTTCTTGGAAGAGTAATCAAGGATTTAGTTGCAAGATTAAAAACTATGCAAGGTTTTTATGTAGAAAGAAAAGCAGGATGGGATACCCATGGCTTACCAGTTGAATTAGAGGTTGAAAAAAAAATTGGAATTAAAGGAAAACAAGACATTGAAAAGTATGGAATAGAAAATTTTATAAATGAATGTAAAAAAAGTGTATTTAATTATGAAAAAGAATGGCGGGATTTTTCTAAAGATTTAGGATACTGGGTTGACATGGACTCCCCCTATATAACTCTTGAGAATAATTATATTGAAAGTGTATGGAATATATTATCTACATTCCATAAAAAAGGACTATTATATAAGGGACATAAGGTGACTCCTTATTGTACACATGATCAAACCGCTTTAAGTTCTCATGAAGTAGCGCAAGGCTATAAAAACGTTAAAGATTTATCAGCTGTTGTTAAATTTCAACTTACAAATAGTAAAGATACTTATTTCTTAAGTTGGACTACCACTCCCTGGACTTTGCCTGCAAATGTAGCATTAGCTATAAATAAAGATCTTAATTATTCAAAAATTCGGGTAGAAAATGAGTATTATATCTTAGCTACAGATCTAATTAATTCTATAATAACTGAAAAATACGAAATTATTGATACCTTTTCAGGAAGTAATTTAATTAATTTAAAATACATTCCTCCTTTTGAAAGCGACGGTTTAGTTAATGCATATTACGTTGTTGATGGAGAATTTGTTACTAACTCAGAAGGAACTGGTATTGTTCATATAGCACCAGCTCATGGGGAAGATGACTACCAATTGGTTTTAGAGCGTGATTTGGATTTCTTAAATGTTATAACAAGAGAAGGAGTATATAATGATAGGTTCCCTGAATTAGTTGGTAATAAAGCTAAAAATAGTGATATAGAAATCATAAAATTATTATCCAAAAAACAACTTTTATATAAAAAACAAAAATATGAGCATAATTATCCTCATTGTTGGAGATGTGGTAATCCTTTGATATATTATGCGATGGAAGGTTGGTTTATTAAAACAACTAATTTTAAGAATGAAATTATTAACAATAATAATAATATAGAGTGGTTTCCTTCTCATATTAAGGAAGGGAGAATGGGAAATTTCTTAGAAAATATGGTTGATTGGAACATTGGTAGAAATAGATATTGGGGAACACCATTAAATGTATGGATTTGCAATGATTGTAATCACGAATACGCACCAAGTAGTATTAAGGATTTACAAAATAATTCCATCAATAAAATTGATGAAGATATTGAGTTGCATAGACCTTATGTTGATAATATCACTCTTAGTTGCCCTAAGTGTAATGGGAAAATGTCTCGAGTAGAAGAAGTAATCGATGTTTGGTTTGATAGCGGCTCTATGCCGTTTGCTCAGCATCATTATCCTTTTGATAACCAGAAAATTTTTAATCAACACTTTCCAGCTGATTTTATTGCAGAAGGAGTTGATCAAACGAGAGGCTGGTTTTACAGTTTACTAGTAATTTCTACTATTCTAAAAGGAAAATCTTCTTATAAACGTGCTTTATCTTTAGGACATATTCTAGACAGTAATGGTAAAAAAATGTCTAAAAGTAAAGGAAACGTTATTAATCCAACTGAATTAATTAATAAGTACGGAGCCGATTCTTTAAGATGGGCCTTAATTTCGGATAGTGCTCCATGGAATAACAAAAGATTCTCAGAAAATATAGTAGCTCAGACCAAATCGAAATTTATAGATACGCTTGATAATATTTATAAATTTTATAATATGTATAATAAAATAGATCACTATAATCCTAATAATGAAATTACAAAAAGTAGAAATACATTAGATAATTGGGCTCTTTCTCGCTTAAACACCTTAATAAAAGAAAGTAATATTTATGTAAATAATTACGATTTCACTTCCGCAGCCAGATTAATTAACGAATATACCAATACAATAAGTAATTGGTATATTCGGAGATCGAGAGGACGATTTTGGGAACAAGGAATTTCTAACGATAAAAAAGATGCGTACAATACGCTTTATGAAATTTTAACAACTTTATCAAGACTAGTGGCTCCATTTGTTCCATTTATATCTGAAAAAATCCATTATAATTTGACTGGAAAAAGTGTGCATTTACAAGATTATCCACAATATAAAGAAAGTTTTATTAATCAAGCATTGGAAGATGAAATGCATACCGTTATAAAAATTGTAGAATTATCTAGACAGGCTCGCAAAAATGCAGATTTAAAAATTAAGCAACCTTTATCGAAAATGGTGATTAAACCTAATAGTCAATTAAACTTAAGTTTTTTACCTAATTACTATTCAATAATAAAAGACGAATTAAATATAAAAAACATTGAATTAACTGATAATATTAATGACTATATTACCTATGAGCTTAAATTGAATTTTTCTTCTGTGGGACCAAAACTAGGGAACAAAACGAAAAATATTCAAACATTGATAGACTCCCTATCAGAGTATGATAAAAAAAGTTTAATTGAGTCTAATAACTTCAAAAGTTTATCTTCTGATGCTGAGTTAACTAAGGATGATTTTATAATTAAAACCTTACCTAAGGATAGTTATCAACTCAGTGAAGATAATGACTGCGTTATATTATTAGATAAAAATTTATCTCCTGAATTAATTCGCGAAGGACATGCTAGAGAGCTCATTAGATTAATTCAACAATTAAGAAAAAAGAAAAATTTACCAATAAATCAACGTATTGATATTTATATCGGTGTAACTGGGGAATTATTAGAATCAATAAAAACCAATAAAAATATGTTTAAAGAAAATTTGCTGATTAAAAATATACACTTAAATGTTATAGATGAATATGAAAATACTATTCATTTTAATAATAAAGAAATAAAAATTTCCTTATTATATTAAACAAACATGGCCACTCTATTTTAGTAGAGTGGCCATGAGTTATCAAAGCCAAGCAAAAGGTGATAAACTATGTATAATTTTGATTATTCTAAATTACCAATTAAAAATATTCAAAAAATATTTCCTATTGCAGGGGGATATGTGAATCTATCTTTTTCAGTTGATGCTTCCAACAAAAAATATTTTTTAAAGCTACAACCTAATACTAAATCAAATTTTTTTGATTATGAGTTATCCAGTTTAAAAGAATTAACTGATAAAAATATTCCTGTTCCTCAAATTATTAATAAAGGAGAATTAGACAATAATTCTTTTTTACTGTTAGAGTTCATTGAAAATGGCCATGCTTATCCTGAAAGCTATAGAAAACTAGGTAAAATAGTTGCAAACATGCATAAAAATATAAATTCACTAAATCTATTTGGCTTTAGTCATAATTTCAATGGAGGAACGATTGAATTCACTAATAAATGGACTTCTTCTTGGGGGGATTTATTTATTAAAAGTAGGATGGATAAGCTATGTTCTGAAATATACAAGAAACGTTTATTTTCAATTTCGGATCTTTTATTATATGAAGATATACGAAAAATTATGTTGAAGAGCTTATATTATCACCAATCGTCACCATCATTACTTCATGGTGATCTTTGGAAAGGAAATATTCTTTTTCAAAAAAATGGAGATCCTATTCTATGTGATCCAGTCTGTTTATATGGAGATAGAGAATTTGATATTGGATATACTCTAGCATTAGAAAAATTTCCATTAGATTTTTATCAAGAATATAATAATATATATCCGTTGTGTGTTGGATATGAAAAGCGAATAGAATTTTACAAGTTATATGTGTTTATGATTCATTTATTTGCTATAGGTACAGATTTTTATGATAAAGTTAAAGATACCATGTATAATATTTTAAATAATTACGGGGTTGATTTTATAAAAGGATAGGGTGTTGACTTTGTTTCAATTTTCTAAAATCATTTATCTACTTCTAATAGTCACTTTTTTCGAACGATTTTCACATTTCCTCATAATACCTTTTTTATCTATTTATTTAATTCAGGAATTTTCATATTCTAGTTTAGAGATAGGGATTATTTTATCTTCTTCCGGGTGTACAGCATTAATCATCAGTTTTATATTAGCTCCGATGTTAAGTACAGTAAATAAGAAGAAAATTATACTATGTAGTATTTTTACAGCTTTTATCAGCTTTGTAATATTTCCATACATACATAGTTATTATGGTTTTTTATTCTTTACTATAATTAATACTATAGCAAGTAGTTTACTCTCTCCTACATATAAAACCTTATTAACTTTATACTCTGAAACATCAAGAAAACGATTAGTATTTAATATAAGGTACTATCTCATAAACATAGCTGCTGCATTAGGACCTTTTATTTCTATACAAATTCAAGAAGTATCTTCTTTAAAAAATGTATGCATCTTTATTTCTTTTATCTACTTTATTAATTTTATCTTTTTTCTTTTTTCTTCTATAGAAGAAAAAAGAAGCGAAAATCCTAAATTAAACTATCTTACCTCTTTTGGTATTATCAAAAGAAATAAAGCTTATGTATTATTGCTTTTAGGAAGTATATTCTTTGTATTTGGTTATTCTCAAATTCTAAGTTCTATACCTCAATTCTTTGCCATAAAATCGCACTCTAAAGCTACTTCTATTTATGGTTACTTACTGTCTATAAATGGTGTGATAGCTTTAACTTGTCAATACTTTATTTATTTATTAAACAAGCGATATTCTCATAAATCATGCATTATATTAGGAGCAATTACTTTAACTTTAGGATTATTTACTTTTGGCTTAACAGAAAATATTGTATTACTTGCTTTTGCTATGATTGTATTCACTATGGGGGAAATGTTAGTATTTACTACTATAGATATTAGAATAGACGAAATTACCGATAAGTATAATAAAGGAGCTTATTACTCTTTGTTAGGTTTACAAAACATCGGTTCATTATTAGCTCCAGTAATTGGTGGTTTAATTATTACTCAATTTAAATCTGGAATGTTAATTTTTAGCATCCTTTCTTTAATTACATCTTTCAGCATTGTATTATTTTATAAAAGTAATAAAATAAAAATATAATTGCTGTATATTTTTTGAATTCCCCCCCTAAAGTTGAACCTTAAAACTCAACTTTAGTGGGGGAATTATTTTGATGAAAAAGCCTAAAAAAGCCTATTGTAAACGGCGTATTAATGAGACATATATCAAAATCAAAGGAAAATGGTGCTATCTGTATCAATCGCACGATACAGACTGTCACACATTAGGACTTATTTTTAAAAAGTCGTTATGGGAAATTTGATGATTCCATATTTCTATTGTATAATCATCTTTTTCTACAACTTGACACATTACATATTGACAACCTATCTTTTTCAAAGCTGTATACCTATGTGCACTATCTAACACAAGATAACCTCTATTGTACTTTGTAACGATAATAGGGTTTCTTTGTTTTTCCTCTCTAATAACTTTATATTTCAAAAAATCTCCCCAGTTAATTAAAATAATTATATCAGTTTTTTATTCCAATTGTTTTATTGACGTTGAGCCTCGGAACCCTTAACAAACCCAAAACTTGTCGAACGGTTGGCTTAATAGCTCACGTTATGCCGACATTCGTCTACAAGTTTAGTTAAGGGTTCTTCTCAACGCACAATAAATTTTCTCTGCATAAATGTGTGGTCTACTTTTTGTCTTTCGAAGGTTTCCAAAACAAAACCACAACTATAAAAAATAAGAAGTAAATAATAAACCAAAAATCTAAATGGCTTTGATTTATTTGTTGATGTATAAAAACAAGCATCAAAATAGATAATAATAGTTGGACAACAATACAAGATGATATCTAAAAACACTCCTTTTTTTAATGATTCTCTTCTTTATTTTTATCTTTTATTTTAGCAAATAAATTTGTTGTCTCTTCTTCAAAAACTGTTGCTAAAGGGACTAAGATATTTAACAAGCATACAAAAATTCCAAAACATATAGAGTTCCTTTTCAACAAACTTTATCACAAGTCCTATTAAAATTTTAAATACCTTATTTGTTATTTAAAGATACTTTTAGAACATTTAGGCGTATTTTATGTATATTTAATTCAAAATCATTTAAAGGATCTGAGAACACAAATATGAGCTAATTAAAAAAACAAGTCTAAACTTTTTTGATGAACCAGAGACAAATTTTTGAGATGCTTATCAGTTACATGTAAATTAAAATTTGGCATAAAATCATTTAAAAACCAACTTTGTTTTTTAGTTTTTTCGGAGACATTTTTCTTTTAAAACACCAAAATTTTGATTTGAACCCAAATCATGAATTAAGAGCATAAGGGAAATTTGCCATCTTTTACAAAGGTAGGTCTGGCGAAGCCAGACATTTCAAAGGTTTCAGAGTTTTTCTTTTGGTGCCTAAATTTTGTGTTTGTACCCAAAATGTACCCCTACATATTGTATCTGTACCCATTTTGTACCCATACTTTTTTTTCGACTTTTCAATAACAAATGCTAGCTTTTTTAGCTAAAGTTCCCTATTTTTTAAGAGATAATTTTGTTTTCGAAGTGCCCAATTGCTGTAATTGAATGTGTTTTTTTCTTTATCATTTTTTGAATTAAATTACCATATTCAGTGTTATCTAAATTTAAAAGTTTATGTTTTTATTTAAGTAATTACACCGAAACTTAATATACATTTTTGATATAAAATTCATTTTAAGTCATTAATAAGTTCTGCATTTTTTCAGAGGTTCTTGTTAAATAATCGAACGAAATAATGGAATATTTTGATTAATTTTTTCAGAATTTATGCGTCATTTTTCCATATGTTAGACAAGGGTAAAAACAAAAGTAGAGCGCACATTTATGATAAGAAATTTTAATAATGTTGTGAGTATACTTAACTAAATTTTAAGATGAATATCGTATGGTATGAGCGATTTAGTCGACAATTTTATAAGTTTGAAAATTGTTAAGAGCTTCAAAGATCAACGTTAATACATTAATTTCAATTCTAATTCTGTACTTATTTTACAGTTAATAAATTGAGTATTATTAAGCTAATAATAATTATTACGAGATTGATTAAGTTTATAAAAATCTTAAAGATTTTCTTGTCATTGTATTCTGGACTTTTATATAGAAGCATGTCACACATAAACAAATTTGTTGTAAACATTCCGAATATTGAAGCTAAGATTCCAAAATGAATCTCCATAAAAATAGTTTGAATAAAAAATAAGAGAATGAAATTATTAAAAATAATAAGATTTCATAAATTAACAGAATCATGATTTTTCTCCTATAAATTAAAGTTAAAGAAAACATAAATCATCATCAATTTTCTAATGTTCAAAGCGAAAATTATTAGGAAAGCTGTTAAATGAAATGACGCAAATTTAAGAGTATATAGGATCAAGTAAAAGCATATTAGATTTTAAAAGGTGCTAAAAAGTATTATTGGAAAGTAAGTATAAAATCAATAATTCTATTAAAAATGCAATAGTCATTAGTAAACTAGTAAATTTATTTACTTATAGTGATGTGTTTAATTACTATAATAAACTTGAAATATACTTATAAAGTATCTCTTTTGCCTCTAGATATCATAGAAATGGATCTGAATCTCACTATCATTACATAAAATGACTTATCGGAAGTTATCTATCATCGTATATGCGGAGATGATATAATATGTAGGTCGCCTATCTCTCAGGCGTCAATTCAGACGCAGAGAGGAGGTGCTAATCTATGCTAGAAATCCTTGTTCACATCACGACCACAGTCATCAGTGGTTGTATTATTGCGTTATTTACGCATTGGCTACGTAATCGCAATAATAAATAGGCGACTATAGCCACACCTAAAAATCCCCTCACTATTGCCGTAGTGAGGGGATTGGTGCATCTATGCTAGTTTCCTTGTTAACTAAATTATAACACTGGTTAGTAGAGAAATGCAAAACTATATATATATACTACTACTACTTTATTAATTTTTTTAGTTTTTTTGTGAATTTTTCCAAATCATCAATATATTCCTTCAATTGTTCGGGGCTCGGTGTTTCTTCGCCTAGGGCAGATGACCTATCATGAACCCATTTTGAAGATTCTGTCATACCTTTTTCAACTTCTTCATATAATTCTCTATTAAATGGAGCTTTTTTTAGTCTAGACGTTTGAATTGCTGGATTAAATCTTTCGATAGATCAATTTAATAATAATTCTTCTATACTTTTTTCCCAAGTTTCCCTTAATTCTTCACACCACATTTTTGCCTTATAACTATATTCTAACTGTTCTTCCGGAGCATCAGAAGAGATATTGTTATAATAAGTTGTGATATTTTGAAGTTGTTCTTTTAGATAACCAATTCTTCTTTTAACAGTCATACTTATCCAAGGATGTGAGTTTGTAGAAATACCTGTTTCATTTTTAATTTTTCTAAGTGTATTATGACGACAATCAAGTTGTTTTTCTGAAGACTTATTTTGCATTAATAGTAAAAAAGGTAGGTCATGAGTGAAAATTACTACTTGCTTTTGTTGTGCTTCATCAATTAATCGATCAGCAATTATTTCTTTTCTTTTGTGATCAAGAGAAGAAACAGGGTCGTCAAATACAATACAAACATTATTTTTGTTCATTGAGGTTTCAGACAAAAAATTTGCTAAAGCAATAGCCCGTTGTTCTCCCTCGCTCAGTATGTCTATTGGTTTCTTTTCTTGTATGGTTAACTTATTTAAGGTTGTACCTTTTCTCCCCCTTTGTTTGATTTCAGCTGAAAAGTTAGCATTTAATTTTTGACATTCATTATTGAATGTCTCAATATATGTGTCAGTTACGTATTTAGAAAATAAACTGTTTTGTTTTGAAGTGATAGAACGTGTGTTAATTTTTATTTTGCTAGCATTATCTACCCACTCTTTGTTGTTTATAAAGTCTTCTATTTTAGGAAGTAATTTTTCCACTTTTAATTTATCATTAAATTCATTCTCTTTAATTTGTAGTTCTTCAATTTCCTTTTTTACACTGTCTTCATCAAGGTCTTCAATCAAATTATTTAAATTGTTTATAACTTTTTCAATTTCATTATAATCAAAATTGTAACCTTTAATTTGTGAATCCCATTGTAAATTATTGAGAGCTTTAAGGACCTTATCTTTGAGACTTTCAAAATTATTTGAAGCTTGATTAATAGAATTAAATAAATCTATATTGTCATCTTTTAGAAAGTAGCTTAATATAGAATCTTTATTTAAAATAGTTGTATTTATAAGTTTAAAGCGTCTTTCTTCCTTCTTGATAGAATTATTTTTAACGGCTAATATTTTTTCGGACTCGTTTTTTAAATATTTCCAATATTTATCTATTAGTTTTATATTACTAATATCTTGGTGACAAAAAATACAGTAATTAACACTATGATTTATAGTTGTATAATATTTATAGGCTGATTCTATAAAATCTTTCCATTCTTTTGAACCTAATTTTTCTATGTTTTCATCTTTAAATTGAGCTATCCCTTCAGTTAAAGATACGTCTTTGTAATGATTTCTCTCTTCTATCAAACCTTTAACTTCACTTAAATAAGCAGAACTAAAAAGTGGGTTGAGTTTTTTTATTGCTTTTTTAACATCTTCAAGAATTGATATTAAATTTTGGTACTCTTGTTTTTTATCAAATATTTGCATTGATTGTAATTCTGATATTCGCTTATTATTATTAGCATGATTTTCCATATCATTTTCAGTTAATTTTACTTTTATTTTTAATTCATCAAAATCATCCTTTGTATTTAAATTTAGTAACAATCTTTTGATAGAAGTTTCTTTATCAAAATGGTTTATAAATGTATTGTCTAAGGTTTTATCATTGATTTTAGCTTCAAATTTTTCTTTTAATTTTTGAACAATTTCTAATAATTTATCAAAAAATTTAAATTCTGTTGGTGAAAATGATAGTTCAGATTCTTGGGTTAAATCATGTAAAGCACTATGTGAATCAAATACCGATACATGGTCTGTATAAGGATGGTTCGAATCTTTTGGATAATATAGTTTATCTATATTACCATCATTAGTTTCAAAGTTAATATTAGCTGAAGGAGGCGACGGATTATCCTTGAATATATTGGAAAGTAATCTAGTATCTCCTCTTGAAATAAAAATATTATTAAGTAAACGAGTAAACCCTGATTTACCACTACCATTTTCACCATAGATTAGTGTTAACTGAGGACCAATAACTAAATTAGCATTATCTTTAATGGCATTTACACCAATAACATTATCTAAACCTTTCCAATTTGCTATTTTATGTTCATCAGTAGTATTAGTAATATTTCGGAATTCTATTTTTTCTCTATTAAAATTTCCATGTTCAAGGTTGTTATATTTCATAAATATAGAAAAAAAATCTTCTATATCTTCATCATAAATGTGACTCTTGTCTAGTATTTTTTTAGCTATAACTTGTTGCCAGTAAGGTTGCTCTTCAATCCATTTTACTATATCATCAATAATCACTTTTCATTCTCCTTTTATAAAAATATAGATTGCAACTTTATTATACTAATACTTTAAAAGTAGAAGATATATTTTTATTATTTTATTGTGTATATATTATCAAAAAAATTAGGCTGATAAAGGTACACCCTAATCATACAAAATAAGTTGTTGAAATTATCGCAATTAGAACGTATGATTAGGGTGTATATTAATTATGGAGTGAAGATGAATGATTATAGGTTATGCGAGAGTATCATCGATAGATCAAAATTTAGAAAGACAATTGGATAATTTAAAGACGTTTGGTGTGGAGAAAATCTTTACAGAGAAACAGTCGGGAAAGTCAGTGGAAAATAGACCTGTATTTCAAGAAGCACTCAATTTTGTCAGAATGGGAGATCGATTCGTTGTGGAATCTATTGATCGTTTGGGACGTGATTATGATGAAATTATTGAAACTGTGAGTTATTTAAAAGAGAAAGACGTTCAGTTAATGATTACCAGCTTACCTATGATGAATGAAGTGATTGGCAATCCATTACTGGATAAGTTTATGAAAGATTTAATCGTTCAAATTTTAGCAATGGTTTCAGAACAAGAGAGAAATGAAAGTAAACGTCGACAAGCGCAAGGAATTCAAGTTGCGAAGGAAAAAGGCGTATATAAAGGGCGCCCCTTACTTTATTCACCAAATGCCAAAGACCCACAGAAACGTATTATTTATCATCGCGTGGTGGAAATGTTAGAAGAAGGGAAAGCAATTAGTAAGATTGCGAAAGAAGTTAATATCACAAGACAGACAGTTTATAGAATTAAGCATGATAAGGGATCATCTTGATAAATGGGTCGTCAATGCAAATAAGAGGCTCTCACAGAGTCTCAAAACTCATATTATATTATTGAAATGATCTTTTAATAATTATACAAGAAAAAAGAGAGTGCGAATTCGCACTCTCTTTTTGTGTAGTAATACTATTTAAATTTTTTATCAATAATGAACGTAATTTAGAAATAATATTTATTGGTATTTCAAGAATATATATATAATTAT
>OCLQ01000059.1_pt1 | contig 31804 bp, 30 predicted proteins | sample 1481401 | NCBI WGS metagenome assembly OCLQ01 (sample SAMN00990124, study PRJEB22392) | human gut metagenome | reverse complement strand
CTTTTATAATAAATCCAATATATATAAAGAATCTAAGACAATCATTTTTTGCCATAGACTCCAATATAAAACTCATACTTTTCTATTTCCTATTAAGTCACTATAGTATTTAATAGGGTTCATTCCATCTTTCCATGTAGTATAAATCAGTGTTCCACCTTGTTTTTTGAATTTTTCATTACTAGCACCACGTTCAAATGAAGACGCTAGTTCAATATTCATATTAGGATTAACATTTAATAAATTTGCATACTATTTAGCCCACACATCACCTTTAACTGGATCATTTTGAATTAACTAATCAATATTTCAGTACAGATTCACTCTATAATCAAAACCGTCAGAAAATTAAATAACAACATAAATATAAAAAGCAAGAATTCTTTTATCACTATATTAATCTATATTATTATTTTGATTATTAAATTTAGCATTTTTATTTATTATCTTTTTCTTTTTTTCAATTTGTATATTAAATAAAATTGTTGAAAATCAAAAGATGTAAAATTTCGACAAGTTTTATGTAAAAAATATTTAAATTATATTTAAAGATATCAGTAAAGCTAAACAAATAATTAAAGAATATGTCCATTTTTTTAATATAAAAAACTAACATTAAAAATGGCTGATTTTGCATAAAACAAAACCAACCATATCTTTTAATTATTTACTTGTCTATTTGACAAAGCACACTTCAAAATGAACTTATCAGTCTTTTTATTATATTTCCTAAATTTCTATAACTAAATTATGACCAGTAAAAACACAAAACATTGATATATCAACATTTATAGGCGTTTTTACATCATACCTGGCATACCGCCCATTGCAGCATTATCATTACTTTCAGGCTCTGGGATATTTGCAACTACCGCTTCAGTAGTTAAGAACATTGCAGCAACACTTGCAGCGTGTTGTAAAGCTGAACGTGTTACCTTAGTAGGATCTACAATACCTTCTTCAAGCATATTCACCCACTCGTTTGTAGCAGCATTGAATCCGACACCTGCATCAGCATGTTTAAGTCTTTCAACAATAACTGAACCTTCTAATCCAGCATTTTCAGCAATTTGACGTACTGGTGCTGATAAAGCTTTAAGTACAATATTAACACCTGTCGCAACATCGCCTTCCGCTTCTATTTTTTCAACTTTATTATAGATATTAACTAATGCTGTACCGCCACCTGCAACAATACCTTCTTCAACTGCAGCGCGTGTAGAATTTAACGCATCTTCAATACGTAATTTACGTTCTTTTAATTCTGTTTCAGAAGCAGCACCTACTTTTATCACTGCTACGCCACCAGCTAATTTAGCAAGACGTTCTTGTAATTTTTCTCTATCAAAGTCTGAATCAGTTTCTTCAATTTGTGCTTTGATTTGACTTACACGTGCATCAATACTGTTATCGTCTCCATCACCATCAACAACAGTTGTATTATCTTTTGTTACTTCTACTTTATTTGCAGTACCTAACATATCAATAGAAGCATCTTTTAATTCTAATCCTAAATCATCTGTAATCACTGTTGCGCCAGTCAATATTGCTAAATCTTCTAACATTGCTTTACGACGATCACCAAAGCCAGGTGCTTTAACAGCTACAGCAGTGAATGTTCCTCTCATGCGGTTTAATACAATATTTGTTAATGCATCACCTTCGACTTCATCTGCCACAATTAAGATTGGTCGACTTGATTGAACAACTTGTTCTAATAAAGGTAGTATATCTTGGAATGATGAAATTTTCTTATCTGTAACTAAAATATATGGTCTTTCTAATTCCGCAATCATTTTATCAGAATCTGTTACCATATATGGAGATTGATAACCTCTATCAAATTGCATACCTTCTACAACTTCTAGTTCCGTATCAAGTCCATTAGATTCTTCAATTGTAATAACACCGTCATTACCTACTTTGTCCATTGCTTCAGAAATATATTTACCAATTTCTTCATCAGCAGCAGAAATTGCACCTACTTGTGCGATTTCATTTTTATTTTCAACTTTTTGAGAAATATCATGTAATGCTTCAACTGCTACTCTGACTGCTTTATCAATGCCTTCACGTAAACCAACTGGATTTGCACCACTTGTTACGTTTTTCAAACCTTCTTGAATCATTGCTTGTGCTAATACTGTAGCAGTTGTAGTACCATCACCAGCAATTTCATTTGTTTTATTTGCTACTTCTTGAACTAATTTAGCACCCATATTTTCATATGGATCTTCTAATTCAATTTCTTTGGCAATTGTTACACCATCGTTTGTAATTAAAGGTGCAACATATTCTTTATCTAATACAACATTTCGACCTTTAGGACCAATTGTTACTTTAACAGCGTTTGCTAGTTTATCCACACCACGTAACATCGCTTGTCGAGCATCTTCTGAAAATTTAAGATCTTTAGCCATCTATACGACCTCCATTAATATTAATCATTTTTTTGACAATTTTTATATAGTTATTTTTACTTTTCTATAATTGCTAATATATCTTCTACATTTAAAATTAAATAAGTTTCTTCTCCACGTTTAATCTCTGATCCAGCATATTCTTGAAATACTACTGAATCACCTTCTTTTACTTCGGGAGCAACTGTCTCACCATTATCAAGAAGACGTCCGCTGCCTACCGCAACTACAACACCTTCGTTAGATTTTTCTTTTGCGCTATCAGTTAAAACGATTCCACTTTTAGTTGTTTCTTCTTGTTCTTTTCTTTCGATAATCACACGGTTTCCTAATGGTTTAAGCATGATTGTTCCTCCTTAGCAGGGTCTATTTAGCACTTTAATATAATGAGTGCTAACCTAATTTTTATAATAATCAAATTTGGTCAATATTTCAAGTAAAAACATTCTCTTACTTTTGTACATCTGAGTTTTTTACGATAAAATAAGAATTATTGATATTTAATCTGGAGGTTTCAAATGGCAAGAATTTGGGTGGCAATACTAACATTATTTATATACGCTTTAGCACAATTTTTACCCTTAGTTCTAGCACAGACGCCTATATTTAATCGTTTATCAGGTATGGCTTTAGCTAGGGCTGGAGTGTATACTCAAGTTATCTTATTTATACTTGCAGCAATTTTAATCATCTTTCTTCATTTCAAAATTAAGAATCCTACAAACTTAGAGCAAGAACATAAAGAATCAAAACGTTATATTATCCCATGGGCTGTACTTGGCTTTTTCATAGTTATGTTATATCAAGTTATTGTAGGTGTGATTAACATATGGATTTTCGGTCAACCACAACAAAGTCCAAATACTCAACGAATAATGGCTGTAGCAAAACAACTCCCTATTTTTATTATATTAATTTCTGTTGTAGGCCCTATTTTAGAAGAATATGTATTTAGAAAAGTGTTCTTTGGTGAACTATATGATCGAATTAAAGGAAATAGAATCATTGCCTTCTTAATTGCTTCTATCGTAAGTTCTTTACTTTTTGCATTAGCGCATAATGATATTAAATTTATTCTTATTTATTTTGGTATGGGGATGATACTTTCATTAGCTTATACTTTAACAAAACGAATTTCTGTTCCGATACTTATTCATATGTTTCAAAATGGCTTCGTTGTAGTAATGCAAATTTTCCTTGGCGATTCATTAAATCATTTAAAACAACAAACTCAATTTATTATTCATTTGTGTAACTAGCACATAATTTATCTTAATAAATAAAAGCATCGAATGCTCTAGACATTTGATGCTTTTACTTTTTTTTCGTTTTTAACTTTTGATATACATAAATTATCATTACAGTGGAAGATATTAAAATTAAAGTAGGAATCAGTATCATATTCAAAGTTTTTATATATGATTTTGATTCTGTTTTTTTATGAGAAGAAGTAATGACTTTTTTGTGTTGTTCTTCTTCCACTTCATCTTTATGAATTGTTTTTGGCTTTTTTAAATCAGGCATAGAGCCAATGTCATTTGTAATTAATGATAAAACTTGCTCATCTAAATTTTTATAATATTCTTTAGCATTAAGTGGATTAAAATATTGAAATCTAAAGTATTGAGAATCCTCTTGTAATATATTTAGATTTTGATTATCAAATTTTTGTTTCTTAATTAAATGATTAAAATCTTTATTTGTTATTTTTTCACCATTATCATCTAAATGATTAACCTTATTAATAATATAAGGGTTGTACTTATAAGCACCTTTTGCATATTGATTAAACCTATTTAAGATATTTTCTGAAAATCTTGACTCTATTTGATATATATTTGGATAAGTGGATTCTTTTCTTCTATCACTTTGAAAATATAGATTATTTTGCTTTAAATGTGTTGGTTCAAAGTTATTATGATTGTTTTCAACTAGTTGTCGTGAAAATAATTGGTTAAACATTGTTTTTGAAACACTATTTTGAGACTTACCCTTTTGATAATTAGTGTTTGAGTAAACATTGGATGAAGTATTATCGTTATATGGTTGTATGATTTGATTTTGTTTCGACTTCATTGATTTAGACATTACATTTTGATGTTCTTCTTGCTTAAAAATAGTTGAATCCTCATTTTTATAATTTTTACTTTTTTGTGCTGTTTTATATTTATTATGATTTTTTTCTTCAGAAGATGACGTGTTATTTTTATGAATATGTTCTATTCCACTCTTTTGTTGATTCTTATCATTAACTTTTTCTTTTTTTGGTTCTTCTATGCTATCAGTTTCCTTGTTCGTTTCATGTGCTTTCTCTGTTTTTGGTTCTTCAGGTTTATTAGTTTCGTTACTTTCTTGTTGTGATTCTTCTGCTTTTGATTCTTCCTTACTGTTAGTTTCGTTGCTTTCTTGTTGTGATTCTTCTGTTTTTGATTCTTCCTTACTGTTAGTTTCGTTGCTTTCTTCTTGCGATTCTTCTGCCTTTGATTCTTCCTTACTGTTAGTTTCGTTGCTTTCTTGTTGTGATTCTTCTGTTTTTGATTCTTCCTTACTGTTAGTTTCGTTACTTTCTTGTTGTGGTTCTTCTGCTTTTGATTCTTCTGTGTTGCTAGTTTCATCGCTAGTATGATTAAATTCGTTTATGTTTTCATTTTCATTACTGAGTTTAATTTTAGAATGCTGAGTGTCAGAAGTTTTTTGTAGGTTTACTTTCTGATCTACGTCTTCACTCTCTATATTAGAAGAGGTTTCAGCATAACTATAGTGACTGAATATAGTTGCACTTATAGCAAAAATAAGACTTGTTCGAATAACGTTTTGTTTTATCATTCTGAGACCTCCTCTTATTTTTAACAGTTTTAGTATAAAGAATAAAAAAATATCATGCATGTATATAAACAAATTGATAAAGAATATTAATATTTATGAAATTTTTTGTTATATAATAATTTACTTATTCTAGTATAAATTTTATACTGGATATATATTAAAAAAGGATATTATCTGATGGGATTATTTGATAAAGAAAACACAAAACCATTTTTAACTGAAGTTGAAAACAGACGTACAATTTATAAAACTAAAACATCTATTTCTATTAGTGATGAAGAATTAGAGGAATTGATTGAACATATTGTAAAATATATGCCTTCAGCTTTTAATTCACAATCAACACGTATTGTTTTATTACTTAACGATCAACATATTAAATTCTGGGAAAACGCTAAAACTGTACTCAAAGATGTAATAGGACCAGATCGCGACTTTGAACCTACAGATCAAAGAATTAATGGTTTCGAGCATGCCTACGGAACTATTTTATATTTTGAAGATGAAGATGTGATAAAATCATTACAAGAACAAATGCCATCATATGCTGATAATTTTGCTAATTGGGCTGTTCAAACAAATGCTATGTATCAATACGCCATTTGGACTGCACTAAGTTCAAAAGGTATCGGTGCATCGTTACAACACTATAATCCACTAGTTGATCAAATTACAGCACAAACATTTGATATTCCAGCATCATGGAAACTTGTAGCACAAATGCCATTTGGTGATATTGAAGAACAAGCTGGTGAAAAAGAAATTCACCCTACTGATCAACGATTTATTATTAAAAAATAATAAATTTAAACTTATCAATGAAGTATATTTCAATTAAGTCATTTTACCTTAATTGTAATGTGCTTCATTTTGCTTTTCATAGCTAAATTTAGTAAATTGAAATTATTAAGCAGGTTGAGGAGTGGTTAAAGTGAAAATACAAATATTCCAATTTTATGTCGAATATGGAAATGTTGAGAAAAATGAACAAAAAATTTCAGAATGGTTTAATACTCAATTAGATGCTGATACTGAAGTTGTTGTGTTACCAGAAATGTGGAACAATGGCTATGCTTTAGAAAAATTAAATGAAAAAGCAGATCAAGCATTATCACGTAGTTTTCCTTTCATTTCGAATCTTGCTCAAACATATCAAGTTGATATCGTCGCAGGATCTGTTTCAAATAAACGAAATAATAAAGTTTATAATACTGCTTTTACTGTTTCTAAAGAAGGCCGTCGTATTAACAAATATGATAAAGTTCATTTAGTTCCAATGCTAAATGAACCAGAATTTTTAGAAGATGGAAAAACAGTTCCAGAACCATTTACTTTATCATCAGGTGCGCTCGCCACTCAAATTATATGCTATGACTTAAGATTTCCTGAATTACTAAGATATCCCTCTAGAGAAGGTGCTCAAATCGCATTTTATGTCGCCGAATGGCCAACATCTCGCCTTAATCATTGGAGAAGCTTACTTCAAGCTAGAGCGATAGAAAATGATATTTTCATCGTCGCATGTAATGGCACAGGTCATGATGGAAATACTGAATACGCTGGACATTCAATGGTTATCAATCCTAATGGAGATATTCTTGATGAGTTAAACAGAGAAGAAGATACTATTTCAGTTGATATCAACATTCAAGAAGTATCACGTCAAAGAGATGCTATTCCAATCTTTAGAAATTTAAAACCTCATTTATATAAATAAAAAAAGTCGTGAGCTTGGGAGAGACTCACGACTTTTAATTAAGGGAATGTTTTACAGTTATTTTTCAATTTTTTGGGGATGTTATTAATTATGAAAAATTACATTGCATAACAATGTTTTGATAGCTTGCATATTGAAAATAATTACCTTCTATTCAGAATAGCTAAGTTAATTATTTTCTACTGAGTTAACACTTCAGCGAGTATTATGCATTTTTCATCAATAAGTTGGGATAACTTATTAATGAATAGAACTACACGAAGAAATAAATAAATGAAATATTTCACTATGAAAATCGTTATTATCGAATAACCCATTGGTCTCGATCATCACAAATACATAGTCAAACTACACAAACATTCCTTACAACTCATCGATAAATCAACTTTTAATTTCGCAACTACTAACAAAATCAAAAAAAGATTTATTCGAATAAAACAAAGACTAACAATTTAAAGACTAAGATTATTAAGTTTATATCACTTTAATGTGATATGAGTATATTAAAACATAACATTCATTTAAGTTATTAAAAATTTCTTAACTTGCATCTTTTTCTACTAAACTGTTTATTTTTATATGGTAAAATATGAGTTATCGAATTACTTTTACAGTTAAGTATTAAATTTTAACAGTTAAGCATTATTTTACAGACTAATTGCACAAAATTGTATAATATAGTCAAGGAGAGTGGCACAATATTGAAAGCAATTGATGATAAAATTGAGCACTTTGCATCTTATTTACAAGAGAAAAACAACCTTGATCATATCCAATTCTTAAAAGTACGATTAGGCATGCAAGTGGTTGTTAGTAATATTGCTAAAACAATTGTGACATATGGTGCTGCGCTCATATTCCATACATTTTTGTATACTTTAATCACACACATTAGTTATTTTTTAATTCGACACAATGCACACGGAGCGCATGCAAAGTCTACTTTGCTATGCCATATTCAAAATTTAATTTTATTTGTTGGTTTACCATGGCTCATTGCTTACTATCATATTAATACGGGTATCATGTATAGTGTTAGTGGTATTGCATTATTACTGATTATTATTTATGCACCAGCTGCCACTAAGAAACAACCCATACCCGAACGACTAAAACCTCGCAAAAAAATAAAGTCTATTATTTTAGTAGTGGTTTTAATCATTATTTCTATTATAGTACCAGAGCCATATAAACAATTAATTTTATTAGGTATGATACTTGAAAGTACAACACTATTACCATTCTTTTTTCCTAGGGAGGATTATTAATTATGACATTTATTACAGATTTATTCATTAAACTATTCTCATTAATCTTAGAAACTGTTGGTACACTTGCCACTTATTCAACATGCTATGGATATTTCGATGAATCAGAAGTTCCTGAAGAGTTAACAAATTTAGAAAGATAGTATTTGTCAGAAAGTGTGTGACTTATGAATTTGTTTGAAAACTTAGCTTTGCCTTTTTTTCAAAGTTTTCTTTTATTTTTAATTGCAAAAATTATTTTAGATATTAAATATAATTTAAGGGATTATTTAATCATTTTTGCGATTATAATCCCTTCTGCTTTTTTGTATTACTTTTTTGGCAGTTTTCTATTATTATTTTTACTTATTAGTTGTGTAATATTTTTATATTTAAAAGTAAAGTTATATTCTATTTTAGCTGTCCTAAGTAGTGCAATCTTAATGTTTTTAAGTAACTTTATAGGTTTTTTTATATCAATTTTCTTGCGATTCTATATTAGTAATACTATTTTAGTTGCTATTTCTTATACTATATTTTTTTCATTTATTTCTATTATCCTAGGTTATTCTTTTAAATTTCTGTTTAAAAGACTTAAAAAATCTTATTTAGCAATTAACAAAACTTATTTACTTGTTATTTCTATAGTATTAGTTTCATCATTTATGATACTTTCTACGTATTCTCAAATACCTAAGAGTAGTGAAACAACTTTAAAAGGTTATGCTTTAATTTTTATTAGTATACTTCTCTTTTTCGCCATTGTTATTATATTAATATCGATAAACACATTAAGAGAAATGCGTTATAAGCAAAGTTTGGAAGAAATTGAAACGTATTATGAATACACACTACAAATAGAATCGATTAATAATGAAATGCGTAAGTTTAGACATGATTACGTCAATATTCTTACTACAATGTCAGAATACATAAGAGAAAATGATATGGATGGTTTAAAGACATATTTTAATGACAATATTGTTCCTATGAAAGATAACCTTCAAATGAACTCAATCAAAATTAATGGTACGGATAATTTAAAAGTGCGTGCTATTAAAGGATTAGTAACAACTAAAATTTTACAAGCTCAAGAAAAAAATATACCTATTAGTATTGAAGTGCCAGAGTTAATTGATCATATTGAGATGAATACAGTTGATTTAAGCCGTATCATTGGGATTATCATTGATAACGCTATTGAGGCTTCAGAAGAATTAGAAGATGCCTTAATTAGAATTGCATTCATCAATGTCGAAACGTCAGTCATGTTTATTGTTATGAATAAATGTAAAGAAGATATGCCGAAAATCCATGAATTATTTCAAGATTCCTTTTCAACTAAAGGAGATAACAGAGGACTTGGTCTAACGACTTTAAAAGACATTACTGATACTACTGAAAACGTGTTACTTGATACTACTATAGAAAATGGCTACTTCGTTCAAAAAGTAGAAATTATAAATAATATGCCATAAGGATGTGAAAAAATGAAAATATTCATTTGTGAAGACGATGTGAAACAACGTGAAAATATGGTTTCAATTATTAATAACTATATAATGATTGAAGAAAAACCGATGGAAATAGCGTTAGCGACAGATGATCCTTATGAAATTATTGAACAGTCAAAAGAAATGAATGATGTTGGATGTTATTTTTTAGATATACAATTAGAAGCTGATATTAACGGTATTAAACTTGGAAGTGAAATTCGAAAGTATGATCCTATTGGGAATATCATCTTTGTTACAAGTCATAGTGAACTCACTTACCTAACATTTGTCTATAAGGTATCTGCAATGGATTTTATTTTTAAAGATGATCCTAATCAACTTAAAACGCGAATAATAGATTGTATTGAAACTGCTCATACACGTTTAAAATTACTTTCAAAAGAAAGTAATGTTGAGACAATTGAATTAAAGCGTGGTAGCAATTCAATATATGTACAATATGATGATGTCATGTTCTTTGAATCGTCTACAAAATCCCATCGTTTAATTGCGCATCTTGATAACCGTCAGATTGAATTCTACGGAAATCTTAAAGAATTAGCACAACTCGATGATCGTTTTTTCAGATGTCACAATAGTTTTGTTGTAAATCGCCATAATATCGATTCAGTCGATTCTAAAGAACGAATTGTAACTTTCAGAAATGGTGAGCATTGCTATGCCTCTGTACGTAATGTTAAAAAGATATAATATTAAAACCCCTTCATTTTAATATCTGAAGGGGTTTCTTAATCTCTTTTTTAAAGTTCTTCAATAATTTCTTCTAAACTTGGAATACTTTCGATAGCGCCATACTTAGTAGTTACTTTTGCAGCTACTAAATTACTAAATTTTAAAATTTCTTCCCCTTTTCCTTTAAATAGAGAAGTAATGTCTGTTAATTCTGTATTTAAAATTCTATTAATGACTGCACCAATAAACGCGTCTCCAGCACCAGTAGTGTCAACAGCTTCAACTTTATACCCTTGATGATGAATAATTGTCCCATCTTTTAAATAAGCTGTTGCTCCTTTGTCTCCTTGTGTATAGATAACTACTTCAACATTTCCTTTAAATAAAGATTGAATCGCTTTATGTTCATCACTTATTCCAGTAACAAATTCAATTTCTTCATCTGAAATTTTAATGATATTTGCTTTGGGAAGAAATGATTGAATAGTTACTTTACACGCTTCTGCGCTATCCCATAGTGGTAATCTAACATTTGGATCAAATACTATCATCCCATGAGCCGCTTCAAATTTTTCAATCATAGCAAGATGTGCATTTTTCATATCACATTCAATTAAATCAACAGAACAAAAATGTAGAACATCTTGATTAGAAACATTGATTTCATCTAAATTCGAAGCATGATAAAGCATGTCAGCTGATGGTTTACGATAAAAAGAAAAATCTCGTTCTCCATTTTCTTTTAAACTAACGAAAGCGAGTGCAGTATTAGCTGTATTTGTTCGTTTAATATATGTTGTACCAACGCCTATTTTTTCTAACGTCTCTACAATAATATCTCCAAAAGCGTCATTACCTAGTTGTGTAACCATTTCTGTACTACTACCTAATTTTTTAGCCACACTTGCCACATTAGCAGGTGCCCCGCCAACTTGTCGACTAAATTGCGTTACATCTTTAAGTTCAATATTTGTTCTATTTGGAATAAAATCGATTAATGCTTCACCAATAGCGTATAACTTTCTCATTTATTTATCTCTCCCTAAGTCATATTTAGTAAATTTCAAATAAACTTGACCTGTTTCTGTAGATGTGCGAATTGCTGTAGCATTTTCATCAGGAAAAATTCTTGACGTCAAGACACGCTCTCCATCATTACAAAAAATTTCAATACTTGAAGTATCCACAAAAATGTGTAATTGCTTTAATGGCGAATCTAAATATGTAGATCTTGTCACACCTTCAACATTACTAGGTAATGCACCACTTTCTGATCGATCTAATGTAATCTTTTGCTCCCTAGTATTATAAGAAATTAATGTTGAATTTAACTTAGATGCTCTTAATTCAAAATATATTTCTGTTGCTTCATTTTCTAAAATATCAATAATAAGCTCATATTGCGTACCTTCATAAGGATGAAGTGTTGTATTATATTTGTTAGCATAACCTAATGCTGTTTCTTTATTTTGACGTAACGTCTCTAACGCTTTCAAAGGACGTTGGCGTAACCGTCCTTCTTCGATTGTTAACTCTCTAGGTATCGTTAAACAATGTGCCCAACCTTCTTCATCTGTAGGATATTGAGTATCTGGTAATCCCATCCACCCAATTAAAATACGCTTACCATATTCATCTATAAATGTTTGTGGCGCATAAAAATCAAAACCATTATCAAGTTCCATAAATGTATCATGTTTGAATTCTAATGTATCGAAATTTAAATGACCGATTAGATATCCAGATTGATAAATATTTCTATATTTTTCATCTTTTGCATCAATACCTTGAGGACTAAAAATAATTACATCTTGTCCATTTAAACTAAAATAGTCTGGACATTCCCACATATAGCCAAAATCTTCTAGTTCGGTTGTAATTTCTCCAATATATTCCCATTGATCAATCTGTCGATGTATCATTTTGTACAAAAGTAAACGTCCTAATTCTTGTTGGGTTTGGACACCTAATATTGCATAATATTCTTCATGATGTTTAAATACTTTTGGATCTCTAAAATGACTTGTATATCCTTCAGGTTGATGAGCAATCACAGGCTTATTTAATTTTTCGATTGAACCATCTTGTTTTACTTTTGCAATCATTTGACTCGCATATCTTTTCCATTCTTCATCTCGATGATTACCTGTATACATATAATATAAGTTTCCTTCAAATTCAAAAGCACTTCCACTGTATACCCCATGACTATCATAAATCGTATCAGGTTTTAATATGGGACCATTTGGTTCAAATGTCACTAAATCTTTACTAGTATAATTAAACCAATATTTCAGTCCATGCACGGCACCCAATGGAAACCACTGGTGAGATACATAGTATGTTCCGTTATAAAACATTAATCCATTAGGATCGTTTAATAAACCTGTTTCAGGTTGAATATGAAAGTGTTGACGATAGCTTGATTGTTCTATTCGATGCTTTAACGCTTCTAATTCATCTTTGTTCACATCTTCAATACGACGATAGCGTTGTTCTCTTGACCACTCAGTCATATTAGGCCTCCTAAATCATTAGTATTAATTTTATCATTTAATATCGTAACGGTAATTAGTCTTAAGACTTTACAATCCATGATTTAAAAAGCGGGAAATTGTATTTACAATACTCCCGCAAACTTTGCAATATCTGATATATTTTTTAATAGACTAATCATCTAAATTAATATCAACATAATATTAATTTTATCATATCGTGATTATCTTCAAATACTGTTTTACTAATGAAACTTCAACATTTTAAATATATATCAATACCTTTTATGTAATTTATTTAATTCTCCATAAAAATATGCCTTTTCACCATGCACAAGTTGATCTAAACCTTTCTTATCTTCTTCAACAGTCGTAGCAAGGGACATAAAAATTGATAATGTCTTTCCAATAATAAAAGTTATAATAATCGAGTAAAGTACTACTACTATAACTGCAATACATTGTATCCATATAGTATGTAAATGACCAGTATAGATTAATCCATCTAATATATCTTTATTAACTTTATGTGATTGAAATACACCAGTCAATATTGCACCAATCACACCTCCAACACCATGAATACCAAAGGCATCAAGTGTATCATTATATCTTAATTTTTCTTTTATAGAATTGACCACAAAATAACATGCTATACCACCAATCATAGAGATAATGTATGCACTTAAGTAGTTTACAAATCCAGCTGCTGGTGTAATGGTTACGAGTCCTGACAGTACACCTGATAATAAACCAAGTAAGCTTAACTTTTTATTAGAAAAGTATTCAAGAATCAACCAACTAAATGCTCCTCCACTCGCAGCAATGATAGTATTTACAAACGATATCACTGCTATATCATTTAAAGTAAACGCACTTCCTGTATTAAAACCGTACCATCCTATCCAAACAAAAATACCACCTATAAGTGTAATAAGTAAATTATTCGGCTGTAGTTTCTCTACTTTTTTTCCGTGACCTATCATTATTGCTAATACTAATCCTGATACTCCCGATGTAATATGTACTACGGTACCTCCAGCATAATCTAAAGCATCAAGTTGTTGAATCCAACCACCGCCCCATACCCAATGAGCTACAGGACTGTAAATCATAATTACCCATATAAATATAAAAATAGTAAAAGGAATAAATCTCATTCGCTCAGCAATTGAACCTGATAAAATGGAAACCGCAATAGTACAAAACATCATCTGAAATAACATAAATAAGGCAAACGGAATATGTGGACTAAATTGAACATTCGTATTAAATCCTACATGTTGCAAACCAATAAAATCAAAATTACCTATCCAATCATTTCCATGACCAAAACTCAAAGAAAATCCAATGACCACCCATGTAAACGTAACAATAATTATAGCAGCCATACTTTGCATCACAGTATTTAAAACATTTTTAGATTGAACTAAGCCTCCATAAAATAAACTCAATCCTGGTGTCATTAACCAAACTAATAAAATACATAGAAATAAAAAAATTGTGTCATCCATCTTCATTTTTACCACTTCCTTAAAAACATCATATTAATAGTTTTTAAGAATAGCAAAAATACGTAAGATTAAATGACACAATTTGTCATATTACATTACATTTATAAAGAAAAACTTAAGCTTTTTGAACTGTGATTGTCCATGAAGCATCATCAAGTTGTTCATAGTTTGTTACAGGATACCCTTGTTCAGCTGCCCAGTTTGGAATGGCTTCAGTTGCTTGAGTGCAATCAAAGTCTATTTTTAATTCGTCACCATTTTTTAATGTTTCCATTAAATTAATATATTTATAAAAAAGCTATAATGCAAATGCATTTTAGCTTTAAAAAATAATTTAATATTAATTTGAAGAGTTTTTCATAAAGAATAATAGTGATTGTAATTCGATACCTAAATCGATATGATGAACTTGAACATCATTTGGCACATCAATTCTAGCAGGAGTAAAGTTTAAGATACCTTTTACGTCAGCCTTAATAAGTCGATCTGAAACAGATTGTGCCACACTTCCTGGTGTAGTAAGAATCACTACATTAATATTTTGTTTTTGAAGTTCAGATGAAATATCATCAATATGCTTTACTGTCACTTTTCCAACTTTTGTACCAACAATATCTTTATCAATATCAAATGCAGCTGTAATTGTCATTTCATCATGTATTGAAAAATTGTAAGTAAGTAATGCACGTCCTAAATTCCCTACGCCAACAATAGCAATATGAATATTATTACTATCGCTAATCTCCGTTTTAAAGAATTCTAAAAGACTCTCAACGTTATAGCCATATCCTTTCTTACCTAACTCACCAAAATAAGAAAAATCTCTTCTTATCGTAGCTGATTCAATATCTAAAGCCTCACTAATTGTTTTAGAACTCACACGATCAATACCTTTGATTTTCAATGAATTAACAAATCGATAATATAAAGGTAAACGTTTTAATGTAGCGCGAGGTATTTTTGATTGATTTTGAGGCATATGCAATGTCCCCCTTTTGTTTGAACTTTTTAATCTATATATTCAAACTAACTAGAGTGCAATTAGTTATTTTAGTGAAATATATATAATGCCTATTATGGATATACTGCAATATTATACCGTAACCTATTTCAAAAATAAATATCTTAGTTTCCTAAGCATACCTTATATTGTAAAATGATATAATAATGTCAAATTTAAAGTTAAATAAATGTGATTGTTACATAGATAGAAAGGTGAAACTTGAATGATACTTTTACAATTAAATGATATTTCAAAATCGTTTGATGGTGAAGATATATTTAATCATGTTAATTTTGAAGTTAAAACTGGAGAACGTATTGGCGTAGTAGGAAGAAATGGCGCTGGAAAATCAACGTTAATGAAGATTATTGCAGGTGTTGAAGATTATGATAGTGGCCATATTTCAAAAATCAAGAATTTACGCATTGGTTATTTAACTCAACAAATGACACTTGATTCTTCTCTGACTGTAATTGAAGAAATGTCAAAACCATTTGAACATATTAAGCATATGGAAACGCTTATTAATGATGAAACTGATTGGTTAGCCGCTCACGTTGATAGTTATGATTCAGAAGATTATAAACAACATATGGAGCGTTATGAATCATTATCTAATCAATTTGAACAACTTGAAGGTTATCAATATGAAAGTAAAATTAAAACAGTATTGCATGGTTTAAACTTTACTGAAGAAGAATTTGATAAACCCATTAATGATTTTAGTGGCGGACAAAAAACACGTTTATCTTTAGCACAGATGCTTTTAAGTGAACCCGATTTATTACTATTAGATGAACCTACAAACCATCTTGACTTGGAAACAACTAAGTGGTTAGAAGATTATTTAAAATATTTTAAAGGTGCCATCATTATTATTAGTCATGACAGATACTTCTTAGATAAAATTGTAACTCAAATATATGACGTTGCTTTAGGAGATGTGAAGCGTTATGTAGGTAATTATGAGCAATTTATTACTCAACGTGATAAATACTATGAATTAAGAATGCAAGAATATGAAAAACAACAAGAAGAAATTAAACGCCTTGAAACTTTCGTGGAAAAAAATATTACTCGAGCTTCAACAAGCGGTATGGCTAAAAGTCGTCGAAAAACATTAGAAAAAATGGAACGTATCGATAAGCCAATGATGGATGCTAAAAGTGCTAATATCCAGTTTGGATTTGATAGAAATACTGGCAATGATGTGATGCATATCCGTAATCTAGAAGTAGGTTATCAATCCCCTATCACTGCTCCTATTAATATTGAAGTTACAAAAGGAGACCATATTGCTATTATTGGACCTAATGGAGTTGGAAAGACTACACTTATCAAAACAATTGCAAATCGTCAAAAAGCATTAGGTGGAGAAATTACTTATGGTGCTAATTTAAACATAGGATATTACGATCAAAAACAAGCAGAATTCAAATCTAATAAAACAATATTAGATTATGTTTGGGATCAATATCCTATGATGAATGAAAAAGATGTCCGCGCTATTTTAGGACGATTTTTATTCGTTCAAGATGACGTCAAAAAAGTTATTAATGATTTATCAGGGGGCGAAAAAGCACGTTTGCAATTAGCTTTACTTATGTTACAACGTGATAACGTTTTGATACTCGATGAACCTACTAACCATCTTGATATAGATTCTAAAGAAATGTTAGAACAAGCGTTAAAAGATTTTGAAGGTACAATTTTATTTGTTTCCCATGATCGATATTTTATTAATCAACTAGCAAATAAAGTATTTGATTTAAATAAAGATGGTGGTCAACTATATTTAGGTGACTATCAATATTTTATTGAGAAAACAGAAGAAGCTTCTGCGTTAAAGGAATTTGAAGCGGAACACAATAAAGATGAAACGCTTGATTTAGAAGACACTGATTCGTCAACAACTAATACGTATGCTTCTCAAAAACAATATAAGAGAGAATTACGAAAAATTGAGCGTCAAATTGAGCAATGTGAAGAACAAATCGAAAAATATGAAGAACAAATTACTCAAATTGATCAACAATTGACTCAGCCTGATATTTTTAATGATCCTATTAAGGCAAATGAACTTGCTGAGCAGAAATTAAGTACCGAACGACAATTAGAGAATGTTATGGCTGAATGGGAAGAATTGCAAGAAAAAATTTAATATATCTAAGAAAAACTAGTAAAAGTATCAAATTTTTACTAGTTTTTTTATTTATTTCATTCACAAATTTATAAACAACTAAAATACTGATATATCAGTTATCCACGAACTTATCCTAGTTATCCACAACGTGAATGATAATAATTTACATAACTTTTACACAACATTCAAACTATATTCACACCTTTACCCCCTTTTTATCCACAAGATATTAACTATTTGTTGATAAGTACACACGTTCTCTATTGACATATATCATATATCAATACATTAACCTAATTAAATAAAAAAGTAATTGAAACTTATTTGATTTTAAGTTCAATTACTTTTTACTTTATTATTCAACTGTTACATCTTCAATATCAATATTATTTTTTCCATTTAAATCTAGAGATGAAGTTACTCCAGCTTTATAGTAATAATATCCAGCAGCCCCAATCATAGCAGCATTATCTGTACATAACTTTGAATTAGGTATTGAAAGTTTAATGTTATTTTCTTTACACAAATGATTTAATCGTTCTCTTAATCCTTTGTTACTAGCTACTCCGCCAGCTACAATAAGGTGTTCAACATGATAAGATTTACAAGCATTAATAGCCTTTGTACTTAATACATCGACAACACTATCTTGGAAACTGGTAGCAACATCTTCTTTATTTATGTCTTCATTTTTTTGTCGCTGATTGTGTAACTTATTAATCACTGCACTTTTTAATCCACTAAAGCTAAAATCATAACTATCTTTTTCAAGCCATACTCTAGGAAAATGGTATGTGTCCTTTCCTTCCAAAGCAAGTGCATCTATAGCTGGGCCTCCTGGATATGGTAAATCAATTGTTCTTGCTACCTTATCATAAGCCTCTCCTACAGCATCATCTCGTGTTTCACCAATGACTTCAAAATTTAAATGTGATTTCATATAAACGAGTTCTGTATGTCCACCCGAAACGATTAATGCTATTAAAGGAAAGGTTAACGGTTCTTCAAGATGATTAGCATAAATATGTCCAGCAATATGATGAACAGGAATGATTGGCTTATTATAGGCAAATGCTAAAGCTTTTGCTGCATTAATTCCTATTAGAAGTGCCCCTATTAATCCAGGCCCTTGTGTAACAGCTACGGCATCGATATCTTCCATAGTAGCATTAGCTGAAGATAACGCTTCATCAATTGTAGTCGTAATTCCCTCTACATGATGTCTACTTGCAACTTCAGGGACTACTCCCCCAAAACGTTTATGACTTTCTATTTGACTAAGTACAATATTAGATAAAATCGTATTTCCATTTTTTATAACACTTACACTTGTTTCGTCACAACTTGTTTCAACCGCTAATATTAATATGTCTCTATTCATTTAAATTCACCCACATCACTAATGCATCCTCGCCTTCTCCATAGTAATTTTTTCTTTTACCGCCATATTGAAACCCTAATTTTTTATATACATGTTGAGCTATCACATTCGTAATTCTCACTTCTAAACTCATCACATCACAAGTATGCCTAGCATAGTCCATCACATAATTAAGTAATAGCTGACCTAATCCATAGTCTCTGAATGATTCTTTGATTGCTATGGTTGTAATTTGAGCTTGATCAATTACTATCCATAATCCTAAATATCCAATAATTTCTTCTTGAAAAATAACAACAAAGTACTTTGCGAAGTTATTTTCATTTAATTCATGGTAAAATGCATCAATGGTCCATGAACTATCGTTGAAGCTTTCTCTCTCAATATCGAAAACACTTGGTACATCATCGACTTGCATCGCTCTAATAGTTAACTGTTCTTCTGTTGGTTTAACCAATTACGTTCCGCCTCTGACAATTTTATATAATTTGGTACAAACGTATGAATGTTCTCAGGTTGATGAATCAAGTGTTTCATGACAGTTGCATTAGGCAGTTTAGTCTCAATATCTCCATGTAGTAATTCAGATAATTTTTCCGTGTCCTCTCCTACAAACACATAAGGTTGATTTAAAGCATTGAGTTTTTTATGCAACGCTTCTAAAGAAATATATTGGTCTTTTTCAATTGTATTTAATTGATTATTTTCATATTGATATAATCCTGTATATACCGCTTGGCGACGAGCATCAAATATTGGTACGATAATTCTTTTATCATTCGTATCTATAGTAGCCGCTAATGCTTTTAACGATGAGACACCATATAATTTAGTATTCAAAGCATAGGCTAATGTTTTCGCTACAGTAACGCCTATTCTCACTCCTGTATAAGAGCCAGGTCCTTTTGCAACAACAATCCCATCTAATTCTTGTTTTTTTAAATTCGATTCATTAAATAAGGATTGAATACCAGGCATAAGTTGGCTCGAATGATCTTTTTTACTATTTGTTGTTTTTATTGCTAAAACCTCATCATCGTTCATCAAAGCAATTGACATGGGTTGATTTGAAGTATCAATTAACAGTAAGTTCATTGTCTATCTCTTCCTTTATTTTAGTATAATGATAGCCTTTTGCTGCTATATTAATTTGTCGTTGACTTTCATTTATAGTCGTAATATTAATCACTAAATACTCTTCTGGAAGGAACTCCTGTATAAATTGACTCCATTCAATTATTGTAACAGCGTCATCTTCAAAGTATTCATTAAATCCTAAATCTTCATCTGAATCTTCTAAGCGATAACAATCCATATGATGAAGTTTTAACTCCTTACCTTTGTATGATTTTATGATATTAAACGTAGGAGAATTAATATTACGCTTTACTCCTAGATATTTACCTATAAATTGAGTCAACGTTGTTTTACCAGCACCTAAATCTCCATTCAATAAAATGACATCTTTTGAACCAACATGCTTCATTAAAATTTTAGCAAAATGTTCCATCTCATCTAAATTTTTGATAGGTATCATGTATTGTTCTCTCTCCTCATGTTTATTTTACACTTCGTTATTTCATCTAAATTTAACTTAATAATTGTAACAAACTTTACTAAAAATTTCTCATTAATAAAACATAAATCATTCTTCTAAATTGTTAGAAAATTCTAAAAAGAGTATTGACTTTAATATCTGTTTAGTGTAAATTAAATTTATCAAATTTTTAAACAATTCTAACTATTCAAATAATCATCCATTCAAGAAAGGAGTATAATACCATGCAATCATTTACATATTCACTGTCACCACTAGAAAATTTAATTATTTTATTATACTCTTCAGGGCTGGAACTTTAGTAGCTTAATTTACTAAATGTTTAAGTCCTATTTCTCATTGAATGGGACTTAAAAACGTCCCAACTTTATTGGGGCGTTTTTTTATTTTAATAATTAGTAATTTATGGGGGAATGAATAAATGAGAAGTGACATGATAAAAAAAGGTGATCACCAAGCACCAGCAAGAAGCCTATTACACGCGACAGGAGCACTTAAAAGTCCTACTGACATGAATAAACCTTTTGTAGCAATTTGTAATTCATATATCGATATCGTTCCTGGACATGTTCATTTAAGAGAATTAGCTGATATTGCAAAAGAAGCGATTCGTGAAGCAGGTGCAATTCCTTTTGAATTTAATACAATTGGTGTCGATGATGGAATAGCAATGGGACATATTGGTATGAGGTATTCCTTACCGTCACGTGAAATTATTGCAGATGCGGCTGAAACTGTTATCAATGCTCATTGGTTTGATGGTGTATTTTATATTCCTAACTGTGACAAAATTACACCTGGCATGTTATTAGCAGCTGTTAGAACAAATGTCCCTGCTATCTTTTGTTCAGGTGGCCCAATGAAAGCTGGTTTATCTGCTCAGGGAAAAGCTTTAACTCTATCATCTATGTTCGAAGCAGTCGGAGCTTTTAAAGAAGGTTCAATTACTAAAGAAGAATTTTTAGATATGGAACAAAATGCTTGTCCAACATGTGGATCATGTGCAGGAATGTTCACAGCAAATTCTATGAACTGTTTAATGGAAGTCTTAGGATTAGCACTTCCCTACAACGGTACAGCTTTAGCAGTAAGCGATCAACGTCGTAAAATGATTAGACAAGCAGCATTCCAATTGGTAGAAAATATAAAAAATGATATTAAACCTCGTGATATTGTTACGAAAGAAGCAATTGATGATGCATTTGCTTTAGATATGGCAATGGGTGGTTCAACAAATACTGTACTTCATACATTAGCAATTGCTAATGAAGCTGGAATTGAATATGACTTAGAAAGAATTAATGAAATTGCTAAAAAAACGCCTTATTTATCTAAGATTGCACCAAGTTCTTCTTATTCTATGCACGATGTTCATGAAGCTGGCGGATGTCCAGCAATCATTAATGAATTAATGAAAAAAGAAGGAACCCTACATCCAGATCGACTCACAGTTACTGGTAAAACATTAAGAGAAAATAACCAAGGTAAAGAGATTAAAAATTTCGATGTTATTCATTCTTTAGATGCTCCATATGATAAAGAAGGTGGATTGTCCGTCTTATTCGGTAATATTGCTCCTAAAGGTGCAGTAATTAAAGTTGGTGGTGTTGATCCTTCAATCAAAGTATTTAAAGGAAAAGCAATTTGTTTTGATTCACATGATGCAGCTGTAGAAGCAATTGATAATAAAACAGTTCGTGAAGGTCACGTAGTGGTCATTCGATATGAAGGACCTAAAGGAGGTCCGGGTATGCCAGAAATGTTAGCTCCTACATCATCTATCGTCGGAAGAGGTTTAGGAAAAGATGTTGCTTTAATTACGGATGGACGTTTTTCTGGAGCTACTCGTGGTATCGCTGTAGGTCATATTTCACCAGAAGCAGCCTCAGGAGGTCCTATTGGTCTGATTAGAGATGGTGATGAAATTACTATTGACTTAGTAAATCGAACTTTAGATGTTAATCAGCCTCAAGAAGAATTGTATAAACGTAAAGAAGAACTTGAGCCTTTTAAAGCTAAAGTAAAAACAGGTTATCTTGCAAGATACACTGCTTTAGTAACCAGTGCAAATACGGGTGGTATTATGCAAGTCCCAGAAAATCTTATTTAAATTTAAGGAGCGATAAATATGTCAAAAACAAAGGAAAGTAATAAACAAACTGAAACACTTACAACTCGAAGCGGTTCTGACTTATTAGTAGAAGCACTCGTACACGAAGATGTTGATTTCATTTTTGGATATCCAGGTGGTGCAGTTTTACCATTATACGATACATTTTATGATGAAAAAATTAAACATATTCTGGCACGTCATGAACAAGGTGCTACCCATGCCGCTGAAGGATACGCACGTGTTTCTGGCAAACCAGGTGTCGTCGTCGTAACAAGTGGTCCTGGAGCTACAAATGCTATCACTGGTATTACTGATGCTTATTGTGATTCTCTACCCTTAGTCGTATTTACCGGACAAGTGGCAACCCCTGGTATTGGTAAAGATGCATTCCAAGAAGCTGATTTATTATCAATGACGACGCCAATTACAAAAGCTAATTACCAAGTTAAACATGTAGATGATATTCCTAGAATTGTTCACGAGGCATTCTATTTAGCAAATACTGGACGTAAAGGACCTGTAGTTATTGATTTCCCAAAAGATATGGGCGTTTTAACTTCTTCTGCTCCACTTGAAGAAGAAGTTCATTTACCTTCATATCAAGTAACTGAAAATCCAAATAAAGAAGATATTCAACAACTTTCTCAATATTTAAATCATGCAAAACAACCTGTTGTTTTAGCTGGAGCAGGTATCAATCACTCAAAATCAAATGATTTATTAACCGAATTTGTTACTCACCATCAAATTCCTGTTGTTACAACTTTATTAGGTCTAGGTGCTATTCCATATGAAAATCCCCTTTTCCTTGGTATGGGCGGTATGCATGGCTCTTATGCAAGTAACATGGCACTCACTGAATGTGACTTACTCATTAATTTAGGTAGTCGATTTGATGACCGTTTGGCTAGTAATCCTAACGAATTCGCACCAAATGCTAAAGTGGTACACATTGATATTGATGAATCAGAAATTAATAAAGTGATTCCTACAACACTCGGTATTGTTGCAGATTGTAAAAAAGTATTAGAAACATTAGTTACTGAACATCAAAGTCATGCTACATACAAAGAATGGGTAGACCATTGTTTAGATAATAAATCAAAACATCCATTTAAATACAAAGAAGCTAATGATACATTTTGTCGTCCACAAGAAGCGATTGAATATATTGGTAAAATCACAAATGGTGAAGCCATCATCACTACAGATGTAGGTCAGCATCAAATGTGGTCAGCACAATTTTATCCGTTTAAACATCATAGTCAATGGGTTACAAGTGGTGGATTAGGAACAATGGGATTCGGTATTCCTTCAGCAATTGGTGCACAACTCGCAGCTCCAGATAAAACAGTTATTTGTTTTGTAGGTGATGGTGGATTCCAAATGACCAATCAAGAAATGGCGTTATTACCTGAATATCATCTAAATGTAAAAATTGTTTTAATTAACAACGGTACATTAGGAATGGTAAAACAATGGCAAGATAAATTCTTTAATCAACGTTTTTCACATTCTGTTTTCAATGATCAACCAGATTTTATTAAAATGGCTGAAGCTTACGGTGTTAAAAGCTTCTTAATCGATCACCCTAATAAATTAAAAGCGCAATTAGATGAAGCTTTTAATTATGAAGGTCCTGCTTTAATTGAAGTAAGAATTTCTCCAGCGGAACCTGTAAACCCTATGATTCCTAGTGGTAAAGCTAATCATGAAATGGAGGGCCTAGAATGAACCGAACTTTAAAATTAAAAGTAGCTGACCAAGTCAGTACGTTAAATCGAATCACAAGTGCTTTTGTAAGATTACAGTACAATATCAATGAATTATATGTAAAACCTGCTAGTGAAGATGGCATATCTGATATGACAATCAAAGTTCATATTGAGGATGAAGATGTATATCGAATTTTAATTACTAAATTAAAAAAACAAGTCAGTGTTATTAATGTTGAAGATGTGAATGATTAATTCTTAGATGATGCGCTAGCATTTTACATCAATTATCATATTTAATGTCTAACATCATAAAGTTAATTATTACCTTTTTAATATTCGCAATTTTTGAAATTTTTTAACTAATGGAGGAAAGTATTATGACAAAAGTTTATTATGATCAATCAGTAGAAAAAGATGCACTACAAGGTAAAAAAATCGCTATTATCGGTTACGGTTCTCAAGGCCATGCACATGCTCAAAACCTTAAAGATAACGGTTACGACGTAAGAGTTGGTATTCGTCCAGGTAATTCATTTAATAAAGCTAAAGAAGATGGATTAGATGTTTATCCAGTGGCTGAAGCAGTTAAACAAGCAGACGTTATTATGGTATTACTTCCTGATGAAATTCAAGGTAATGTATATAAAAATGAAATTGCTCCAAATTTAGAAGCTGGTAATGCATTAGCTTTTGCACATGGATTTAATATTCATTTTAACGTCATCGAACCACCTAAAGATGTAGATGTCTTCTTAGTAGCACCTAAAGGTCCTGGTCATCTAGTAAGACGTACATTTGTTGAAGGTTCAGCTGTGCCAGCATTATTTGGCGTTCAACAAGATGCTACAGGTCATGCACGTGATATTGCTTTAAGTTATGCAAAAGGTATTGGTGCTACACGTGCTGGTGTTATTGAAACAACATTTAAAGAAGAAACTGAAACTGACTTATTCGGTGAACAAGCTGTACTTTGTGGGGGAATTCATAAACTGATTCAAAGTGGTTTCGAGACATTAGTGGAAGCTGGATATCAAAAAGAATTAGCATATTTTGAAGTACTACATGAAATGAAACTGATCGTTGATTTAATGTATGAAGGCGGTATGGAAAATGTACGTTATTCAATTTCAAATACTGCTGAATTTGGTGACTACGTATCTGGTCCACGTGTCATTACTCCAGATGTTAAAGATAATATGAAAGAAGTACTTAAAGATATTCAAAATGGTAATTTCGCTAATCGCTTTGTTAAAGATAACGAAAATGGATTTAAAGAATTTTATGAATTACGTGAACAACAACATGGTCATGAAATTGAAGCAGTGGGTCGTGAACTAAGAAAAATGATGCCATTCATTAAATCTAAAAGCATTCAAAAATAAAATGTAAGGAGATGTTAAAAATGGAAAGCCATATTCAAATATTTGATACAACGTTAAGAGATGGAGAGCAAACACCTGGTGTGAATTTTTCATTTGATGAACGTTTAAGTATTGCTAAGCAACTTGAAAAATGGGGAGTCGATGTTATTGAAGCAGGCTTCCCCGCTTCAAGTACTGGAAGTTTTAAATCTGTAGAAGCAATCTCTAAAGCATTAACTACCACTGCAGTGTGTGGATTAGCAAGATGTAAAAAATCTGATATTGATGCTGTATATGAAGCAACAAAATGTGCTGCTAAACCACGTGTTCATGTATTTATTGCTACTTCCCCTATTCATTTAGAGCATAAGCTAAAAATGACTCAAGAAGAAGTCTTAGAATCAATTAAGGAACATGTCAGTTATGCTAAATCATTATTCGATGTAGTACAATTCTCACCAGAAGATGCATCAAGAACAGATCAAGCATTCCTTATAAAATCTGTTCAAACAGCTGTTGATGCAGGAGCTACAATAATCAATATTCCAGATACTGTTGGATATAGTTATCCAAGTGAATATGGTGTCATTTTTAAATCTCTTATTACAAATGTTAAATCAGAAAAAGAAATTATTTATAGTGCACATTGTCATGATGATTTGGGTATGGCAGTAGCAAATAGCTTAGCTGCAATTGAAAATGGCGCGAAACGCATTGAAGGTACTGTAAATGGTATTGGTGAACGTGCAGGTAATACTGCATTAGAAGAAATTGCATTAGCACTATACGTTCGCAAAGATCATTATGGTATTGAAACAAAATTAAAATTAGAGCAAACTAAATTGACTTCAGATTTAATTTCTAGATATGCAGGCATTCGAGTTCCAAGAAATAAAGCAATTGTTGGTCAAAATGCTTTCAGTCATGAATCAGGTATTCATCAAGATGGTGTTCTTAAAAATCCTGAAACGTACGAAATCATGACGCCTCAACTTGTTGGAATAAGCAAAAACGAATTACCTTTAGGCAAACTTTCTGGTAAACATGCTTTTGCTGAAAAACTTAAAACGTTAGGTTATGACATTGAACCTAAACAACAAATCGAGTTATTCAAACAATTTAAAGCAGTAGCAGATAAGAAAAAATCAGTATCTGACCGAGATATTCATGCGATTATTCAAGGTTCTGAACATGAACAAAATGCAATTTATCAAGTAGAAACTTTGCAATTACAATATGTTTCAAATGGTCTACAAAGCGCTGTTGTTGTCATTAAAGATAAAAAAGGTCATATTTATCAAGATTCAAGCATTGGTACAGGATCAATTGTTGCAATTTACAATGCTGTTGATCGTATTTTTAAAAAGGATAGTGAACTCATCGATTATAGAATTGATTCAGTTACTGAAGGTACAGATGCACAAGCTGAGGTTCATGTTGAGCTTGTTATTGAAAATCAACATGTTAATGGTATAGGTATCGATCATGATATACTTCAAGCTTCTTGTAAAGCATATGTAGAAGCTCATGCTAAATATATTGCCCAAGATTTAGAGAAAGTAGGTAATAAATAATGACATATAAAATTGTTGCTTTACCCGGAGATGGCATCGGACCTGAAATTTTAAATGGAAGTTTAGAGTTATTAGAAATAATAAGTAAGAAATACAATTTCACCTATAATTTAAAAAGTTATGATTTTGGAGGAGCCGCCATTGATACACATGGCACTCCCCTTCCTAATGAAACACTCTCTGCCTGTCAAGAAGCAGATGCGATTTTATTAGGAGCAGTTGGAGGACCAAAATGGACAGATCCTAATAATCGTCCAGAACAAGGATTATTAGCGTTACGTAAAAAGTTAGGCTTATTTGCTAATATTCGTCCTACTAAAGTGACTGAAGGTACCAGTCAATTTTCACCTTTAAAAGAAGAGCGTGTTAAACATACAGACTTAGTTATAGTTCGTGAATTAACGAGTGGCATTTATTTTGGTGAACCTAGACATATGAATCATTCTGAAGCATTAGATTCTCTCACTTATACTAAAGCTGAAATAGAACGTATTGCTAAAGTTGCATTTGAATTAGCACGTACTCGTAGTAAAAAAGTAACTTCTGTAGATAAAGAGAATGTCCTTGCTTCAAGTAAACTTTGGAGAAAAACTGTTACTGAAGTAAGCAAGTCTTATCCGGACATCGAATTAAATCATTTACTCGTTGATGCGTGTAGTATGCATTTAATTACTCATCCTTCACAATTCGACGTCATTGTTACTGAAAATCTCTTTGGTGATATTTTAAGTGATGAAGCTTCAGTAATACCTGGTTCACTCGGTTTATCACCTTCGGCAAGTTTTAGTGAACACGGTACTAGACTTTATGAACCTATTCATGGTTCAGCGCCTGACATTGCTCATCAAAATCTTGCTAATCCATTTGGAATGGTATTGTCACTAGCAATGTGTTTAAGAGAAAGTTTAAATCAAAGTGTCGCAGCAGAAGAATTAGAACATGCTGTATATCATTTAATTAAAATTGGTAAAACAACAAAAGATCTTGGAGGACACTATAAAACTTCAGACATCTTTGAGTTACTAAAAAAAAGTTATCAATAAAGGGAGGTACATAAATAATGGCTCAAACATTATTTGATAAAGTTTGGAATAAACATGTCTTAACTGGTAAAGAAGGCGAACCTCAACTCTTATACATAGATTTGCATCTTATACATGAAGTGACCTCTCCTCAAGCTTTTGAAGGATTAAGACTTCAAAAAAGACAACTTAGACGTCCAGATTTAACCTTTGCAACTCTTGATCATAATGTTCCTACAATCGATATATTTAATATTAGAGATGAAATTGCTAATAAACAGATTACGACTTTACAGAAAAACGCCAAAGATTTTGGTGTACATATTTTTGATATGGGTTCAGATGAGCAAGGTATCGTTCATATGGTAGGTCCTGAAACTGGATTAACACAACCAGGTAAGACAATCGTATGTGGTGATTCACATACAGCAACTCACGGGGCATTTGGTGCTATTGCTTTTGGCATTGGAACAAGTGAAGTAGAACATGTTTTTGCAACTCAAACATTATGGCAAACAAAACCTAAAAATCTTAAAATTGAAGTTTCAGGTAAATTACAACCAGGTGTGTATGCTAAAGATATTATTTTACATTTAATCAATCAACATGGTGTAGATTTCGGAACAGGCTATGCACTTGAGTTTACTGGAGAAACCATTCAATCACTATCCATGGAGGGTCGAATGACAATTTGTAACATGGCAATTGAAGGTGGAGCTAAATACGGTATTATTCAACCGGATGAAACTACATTTGAATACATCAAAGGTCGACCATATGCACAGAACTTTAATCAATCTATTGGAGAATGGCAGAAACTATATTCAGATGAAGATGCTCATTTTGACAAAGTGATTACACTTGATGTAACCAATTTAGAACCTCAAGTGACATGGGGCACAAATCCAGAGATGGGTGTGAATTTTAGTTCTCCATTCCCAGAAATTCAAAATATTAATGATGAACGTGCATACAACTATATGGGACTAAAACCTGGTCAAAAAGCAGAAGATATCGATTTAGGTTATGTCTTTTTAGGTTCATGTACTAATGCTCGCCTATCAGATTTGATAGAAGCAAGCCATATCGTAAAAGGAAAAAAAGTACATCCTAAAATTACTGCTATTGTTGTTCCTGGCTCACGTACAGTAAAAAAAGAAGCAGAATCTCTAGGGTTAGACAAAGTATTTAAAGAAGCAGGCTTTGAATGGAGAGAACCTGGATGTTCCATGTGCTTAGGAATGAATCCTGACCAAGTACCAGAAGGTGTCCATTGTGCCTCAACAAGTAATCGAAATTTTGAGGGTCGACAAGGTAAAGGTGCACGTACACATCTTGTTTCTCCGGCTATGGCTGCAGCCGCAGCAATAAATGGTAAATTCGTTGACGTAAGAAAGGTGGTTGTATAAGTAATGGATATTCAACCTATCACCCAATACACAGGTAAAGTAGTCCCTTTGTTTAACGACAATATTGATACAGATCAAATTATTCCAAAAGTTCATCTTAAACGAATTACTAAAACTGGTTTTGGACCCTTTGCTTTTGATGAATGGCGTTATTTACCTGATGGATCAGATAATCCGGATTTTAATCTAAACAAACCAAAATATAAAGGTGCTTCAATTCTTATTACTGGAGACAACTTTGGTTGTGGTTCAAGTCGTGAACATGCTGCTTGGGCTTTAAAAGATTTTGGCTTTAATATTATTATTGCTGGTGGTTTTAGCGATATCTTCTATATGAATTGTACAAAAAATGGAATGTTACCTATTGTTTTAAATGAACAATCTAGAAAATATCTAGCCGATCAAAATAATATAACGGTTGATTTACCAAATCAAACTGTGTCAGCAAATCATCAATCTTTCCACTTTGATATAGATGAAACTTGGAAAGATAAACTTATAAATGGATTAGATGATATTGCTATTACATTAAAATATGAAGAATTAATAGAGAAATATGAGAAAACAATGTAAGGATGATAACAAATGGTTTTAAAGACAACGGTAACAGCTACTGATGTAGACGAAGCTTATTTACGTATAAAAGATGTTGTGAAAGAAACACCATTACAATATGATCATTATCTTTCACAAAAATATAATTGTAATGTTTATTTAAAAAGAGAAGACTTGCAATGGGTACGCTCATTTAAATTGCGTGGTGCTTATAACGCTATTTCAGTATTAGACACACAAGCTAAATCAAAAGGTATTACTTGCGCAAGTGCTGGTAATCATGCCCAAGGAGTAGCTTATACTGCTAAAGCATTAAATTTAAAAGCTGTTATCTTTATGCCAGTGACAACCCCTCTTCAAAAAGTAAATCAAGTTAAATTCTTCGGTGCAGAAAATGTAGAAATCGTTCTAACTGGCGATACATTTGATGATTGTTTAAAAGAAGCTTTAGTTTATACAGATGAGCATCATATGACATTTATTGATCCATTCAACAATGTTTATACTATCGCTGGTCAAGGGACATTAGCAAAAGAAATTTTATTAGAAGCAAAAAAAGAAAAGATTCAATTTGATTATCTCTTTGCAGCTATTGGAGGCGGAGGTCTAATATCCGGTGTAAGTACATATATGCATGAACATAGTCCACATACACAAATCATTGGCGTCGAACCTGCCGGAGCAAGTAGTATGTATGAATCAGTAGTAGTTCAAAATAAAGTTGTAACTTTAGAACATATAGATAAATTTGTTGATGGCGCTTCAGTAGCACGTGTTGGTGATATTACCTTTAATATTGTCAAACAATACGTCAACGACTACTTACAAATTGATGAAGGCGCAGTATGTTCTACAATTTTAGATATGTACTCTAAACAAGCAATAGTAGCAGAACCAGCAGGTGCATTAAGTGTATCAGCTCTTGAATTTTATAAAGACAATATTATAAGAAAAACTGTAGTATGCGTAGTCAGTGGTGGAAATAATGATATTAATCGTATGAAAGAAATTGAAGAACGTTCACTTTTATATGAAGAAATGAAACATTATTTCATTTTAAATTTCCCTCAACGTCCAGGAGCTTTAAAAGAATTTGTTAATGATGTTTTAGGTCCTCAAGATGATATTACTAAATTTGAATATCTAAAAAAAGCTTCTCAAAATACGGGTACTGTTATTATTGGCATTCAGTTAAATAATCATCAAGATTTAGAACAATTAAAACATAATGTCGATGAATTTGATCCATCAAATATTTATATTAATGAAAATAAAATGTTGTATTCATTATTAATTTGAAATAATATTAAAAACTTCTTCAGTATATTATTGAAGAAGTTTTATCATTTTTTAGTTTAATACATTTACTCCTCAATTCATTAGTTTCAAAAGATTTATCTAAATTTCGACATAAAAAAAGAGACCTCACGGTCTCAATATCAGCTCATCGCATCCATACAATGATTTGCCTGGCAACGTCCTACTCTAGCGGAACGTCAGTCCAACTACCATCGGCGCTAAGGAGCTTAACTTCTGTGTTCGGCATGGGAACAGGTGTG
>OCLQ01000028.1_pt1 | contig 56774 bp, 48 predicted proteins | sample 1481401 | NCBI WGS metagenome assembly OCLQ01 (sample SAMN00990124, study PRJEB22392) | human gut metagenome | reverse complement strand
TAAGACACCGCCCTTTCACGGCGGTAACACGGGTTCGAGTCCCGTAGGAGTCATATAAACAGAAGTGAAACATCGCTTCTGTTTTTTTATTTAATTGAATAGAGGAGAGTTGTCCGAGTCTGGCTGAAGGAGCACGCCTGGAAAGTGTGTAGGCGCTTTATCGCGTCTCAAGGGTTCGAATCCCTTACTCTCCGTACAGTAGCTCAGAATGGTTATTTTCCATTCTGAGTTTTTTATAGATATGATATATCAAGTATTCAACTATATTTATCTTAAAATGGATAATATCTTTTTAAAAATAAAACAATCACAAAATAAATTCAAACATGAGTCCTGTTAAGTCATTTAAAAATCGTTATAATATAGAGTGTATAACTATTGGAGGAATGAATTTTGGAATTTTGGTTAAAAGAGCAAAGTATAAAAAACAAAAACAAAATCGCGGTTATAGATGGTCAGTATACATTAACATATAATCAATTATATTCTACAGCGTATCAGCTTTCAAAAAAATTATTATCTTTAAATGAAAGTAGGGTAGGACTATATATTGGAAACGACATTGATTCTGTTATTTTAGTGCACGCATGTTGGTTAGCGCAAATTGAAATTGCAATGATCAATACACGATTAACAACAACTGAAATGACTAATCAAATGAACTCAGTGAATGTTCAACTTATTTTAACTACAAAAGAGTTCGATTTATCTTCACATCAAGTTCTCTCATTTAATCAACTCAATGATTATCCTGATACGCCTAATCATAAACAATTTGATATTCATCGTATTGCATCTATTATGTTTACATCAGGGACGACAGGACCCCAAAAAGCAGTACCTCAAACATTTAAAAATCACTATGCAAGTGCATTAGGTTGTAAAGAAAGTCTAGGATTTGATCAACAAACGACATGGTTATCGGTTCTTCCAATTTATCATATTTCAGGACTTAGCGTGATTTTACGTGCTGTGATTGAAGGATTTACTGTACGTTTATTAAATAAATATAATACTGAAGATATGTTGACTATTATTAAAAACGAATATCCTACACATGTGTCACTTGTGCCACAAACGTTAAAGTGGCTAATGGATGCTGGTTTAAATAAACCATACTCAATTGAAAAAATATTACTTGGGGGTGCTAAATTATCATCCACGCTCATACAACAGGCATTGAGTTATCAATTACCTATTTATAATTCTTTTGGAATGACAGAAACATGTTCGCAGTTCCTAACCGCTTCGCCAGATATGTTAGCTAAACGATATGATACAGTAGGTAAACCAAGTGATAATGTTGAAGTATGTATTAAACAACCTAATGAAGAGGGACATGGTGAATTACTTATCAAAGGCGACAGTGTAATGAACGGATATTTGTATCCTAAAGATTTGGATAACACATTTGAAGATGGTTTCTTTAAAACAGGAGATATTGCAGAAATAGACAGTGATGGTTTTGTAATGGTTTATGATCGACGTAAAGACCTTATTATTAGTGGTGGAGAAAATATCTATCCTTATGAAATTGAAACAGTAGCTAAAACATTCAATGGAATTATAGATGCAGTATGTGTACCTAAAGAAGATGAGACTTGGGGTCAGATTCCAGCGCTTTACTATGTCGCAAGTGAAACAATTGAGGTTAATGATCTTATAAATTTTTTACAAGAACATTTAGCAAAATATAAAGTTCCTAAGATATATCAACACGTCAATGCATTACCTTATACTTCTACTGGAAAATTACAACGTAATAAAGTTGGAACTGAGGATCATTAAATGAAAATCATTGATATACAATTTTATTACTATACCGCGCCGTTTCATTCTCCGATTACGACGCCTAAAGTCGAAATGACACATCGTAAAGCACTCATAGTACGATTTATTTCTGATGAAGGGAAAAATTATTTTGGTGAATGTAATGCATTTGAAACGGATTGGTATGATACTGAAACAATTGAGACAGTAAAAATACGAATACAACAATGGTCAAAAAAGATTTTAAATCAATCATTCAATACATTTAGTGACTGGTTACCTTATCTTGATGTATTAGATAGTTATCCAGCTACTAGATGTACTGTTGTGATGGCGGTTTATCAGATGTTTTATTCACAACCGTGCTTTAACGTTGAATATGGGGCAACAGTAAGTGGTTTATCTTCTTCACAATTACAAACACTTAAAGACACAAAGCCAGCACGTATTAAATTAAAATGGAGTTCTCATCTCATTAACGATATAAAAAAGCTACGCAATGAACTTCCATTTGAATTTAGTCTTGCACTCGATGCAAATGAATCACTGGATATGTCACAATTTCAATTATTAAAAGAGATTGATCAACACAATCTTCTATACGTTGAAGAACCATTTAAAGATTTAAATGATTTAAGCTATATAGATGTTACGCATTATCCTGCTATTGCTATTGATGAAAAAGCAACGGACGTACAATCAATTTTGAAAATTATTCATCAATATCCTATAACTGCGGTTGTGGTTAAACCATTTAGACTGGGAGGAATAGATAGAGCGCTAGAACTCATTCACTTATTAAAAGAGAAAGATATTAAAGTGATCGTTGGTGGGATGTATGAATATGGACTTAGTCGATATTTTACTGCTTTATTAGCAAAAGAAGGGTCTTATCCAGGAGATATTACTCCAGATGGATATTATTTTGAAACAGACTTTACACAAGGCATAGGCAAATTAAAAGAAGGATTGATATATTTCAATCCCCCTAAAGTTAATATAAATGCATTATCTGTTTATGAATGATGATGTGTATGTTTGTCTTTTTTTAAAGGTACGGGATCAAATCCACCTTCATGAAATGGATGGCATTTTAAAATACGTTTTACTCCCATATAGCCACCTTTAAATGCTCCATATACTTCTATAGCTTCTTTAGTATATTCAGAACAAGTAGGATAGAATCGACATGTTGGTGGTGTCATAGGGGAGATGAAATGCTGATAAATACGAATGATGCTTAGAAATAATTTTTTAAGCATAAATAAACCTCCTATAGACATTTGATTATTAAATAATTCTACCATATTTAAGAGGGGGATGAGTGATATGGAGTTTATCGATCAAGATGATAGACGAGTCACGATGCAATATAAAACTGATAACGATATACCGAATGGAAACCACGTTTTAGCTATTCCGATATTTCAAAATCAATTATTATTCACTAAACACTCTAAAAGAGGTATCGAGTTCCCTGGAGGTAAAGTTGAAATTAATGAAACTAGTCAACAAGCGATTGCTAGAGAACTTTATGAAGAAACAGGTGGAAAGGTAGAAGCCTTATATTATATCGCGCAATATCAAGTTCATACCTTTGATAAGTCACTTTTTAAAAAAGATGTGTACGTGATTAAAGTGAAATCAATTGAACATAAACATGATTATTTGGAAACAGAGGGTCCTATATTATTTCATCTAGTTAATGAGATTCCTGAGCACCAAAAAAGTTATTTAATTAAAGATGAAGCAATTTTAAAATGTTTAGAAAGGGTGAAAGATCTTGGGTATTACAAATATTAGAACAATGCCTGTTGAATCCAACACTCATCGATTTGAGGAAATAACTTATACAGTAGACGAATTAAATGTAAAAGCGTTACAGATGATCCCAGCGTATCATAATGTTAAACGAATTGTAGTGTATTTACGTGGTGGAAAAGGGCAAGTTGGTAGAGTAAGAGCTTCAAGACTCATGCAATTTTCTGATCCGTATACATTAGTTATAGGTCCCTATTATAGAGGAAGTAATGGTAGTGAAGGAAAAGATGAATTTTGTAATGCTGATTTACATGATGTAACAGTACTTATTCGATTATTAAAAAATAAGTATCCCCAAGCTTTCGTCCATATGATTGGATTTTCAAGAGGTGGAATTCAAGGTTTATTATCATTTCAGGATGATCCAGTTGATAGTTATATTATTTGGGGTGGCGTTTCAGATGTTCATTTAATGTATGAAGAACGTGTGGATTTAAGGGGAATGCTAAGACGTATGGTAGGTCATCCGAAAAAAGATAAAAAGGCATATGAACAAAGAAATGCGATACGTACGTTGAATCAAAACAGTCCACCTATTTTAATTGTACATGGTGGTAAAGATTGGCAAGTGGGTATACATCAAGCGTATTTTCTTCAAGAACAACTAGAACGTAAAGGGGTCAAACATGATACATTTTATCAACTTGACGAAGGCCATGTCCCAAGACCGAAAGCATTGAAAGAAGTTTTAGATTATATACATCAATGGATGAATAATATAGAACAAGACTTACAAAGATGACTATAACAGTTATCATGTAAGTCTTTTGTTTAGATATATTATTAATGACTAAATCCACCATCTTTAGCAATATCTTTTACTTCATCTCCAAATGTTTTGAAGTTTTCTTCAAAACGTTGTTTTAAGTCATTAGCTTGATGACGATAAGCCTCAGGATCATTCCAAGCATGGATTGGATTTAAAATAGTCTTAGGCACATCTTCCATTTCAGTTGGTATACTTAAACCAAATATTTCATCTTTAGTAAATGTAGCTTGTTTTAGCTTGCCAGAAATAGCTTGATCTACCATATAACGTGTATAATGTAAGCTGATACGACGTCCAACACCATATTTTCCACCAGTCCATCCTGTATTTACTAGATATACATCAACATCATGGTCATCAATTAACTTACCAAGTAAATTCGCATATTTAGTAGGATGCAAAGGTAAAAATGGAGCGCCAAAGCATGTTGAAAATGATGGTTCAGGTTCTGTCACGCCACGTTCTGTGCCAGCTAATTTTGACGTAAAACCACTTAAGAAATGATACATTGCCTGAGATTTAGATAATTTAGAAATAGGTGGAAGTACACCAAATGCATCTGCAGTTAAGAAGATAATTGTATTAGGGTGTGCAGCTTTAGAAGGTAATACGATATTATCGATATGATGAATTGGATAAGCAGCACGTGTGTTTTCTGTGTTCGTATTATCATCAAAATCAACATGGCCACGTTCATTAACAATTGTATTTTCAAGAATAGTACCATATTGAATGGCATTATAAATTTGAGGTTCTTTTTCTTTAGATAAGTGGATAGCTTTTGCATAGCAACCACCTTCAATGTTAAAAATACCATTTTTATTCCAGCCATGTTCATCATCGCCAATTAATTTGCGAGTTGGCGTCGCTGATAATGTTGTTTTTCCTGTACCAGATAATCCAAAGAATAGAGCAACATCACCTTTTTCTCCAACATTGGCAGAACAATGCATACTCATAATATCTTGCATAGGTAATAAGTAGTTCATCACTGAAAAGATACCTTTTTTCATTTCTCCAGCGTATTCAGTACCACCAATTAAAATCACTTTATGTTTAAATGAAACAATAATAAATGTTTCAGAATGAGTACCGTCAACATCTGGATTGGCTTTAAAATGAGGGGCAGAAACGATAGTGAAATTTGGCTTAATATGACTTGCTTCCTCAATAGATTCAGGTCGGATAAACATGTTTTGTGCAAATAAATTATGCCATGCAAGCTCATTGATAATTTTTAATTTTAATTGTGAGTCTTTATCACTTCCGGCATAACCGTTAAAAACGTATAATTCATCTTTTTGATCTAAATAATCTAATACTTTGTTGTATAATTTTAAAAACACGTCTTCATCTATAGGTTGATTAATGTCTCCCCAATCAATATTGTCTCGATATGAAGGTTCGTTAACGATAAATTTATCTTTTGGTGAACGACCAGTATATTTACCTGTACTCATATTAATTGCGCCAAGTTCAGTAAGTTCACCTTCATTATTATTTAAAATCTTGTAATAAAGCTGAGTAGTAGAAAGTTGAAATAAAGTCGTTTCCTTCTCTAATAAGTGTTTGATTTTAGGTGTTTCACTGTATGTATCTATTGACATACAACATCCCTCCAAATATCTATTCATTTATATGTGTAAGCCCTTACATTAAAAAGTATAACATAATAATTTAATTATTCCATTGTAAATAAAAGAACATTTAAAAATCAAAATTGACAATTTTAAAGTATTTATGTAGTATAGGTCTTAACGGATTCTCTTATCCTGAGTGGTGGAGGGACATGGACCCAATGAAACCCAGCAACCTCTTTTTTTAAAAGAAAGGTGCCAAACCGTTTGCAGACGCAATATTTGTCTGAACGATAAGAGCGAATGGACGTTTAAGAGCCTTCTCTCTATCTAGATAGTTGAGAAGGCTCTTTTATTTTAAGCTCATTGTCAAAAGAGAATTTTCGTAAATATAGTTAAAAAAAGGAGCAAATCATGACTTATAATAAACGTTTATTTACATCAGAGTCAGTGACAGAAGGGCATCCAGATAAAATCGCCGATCAAGTATCTGATGCGATTTTAGATGAAATTTTAAAAGATGATCCTAATGCACGTGTCGCTTGTGAAACAACAGTAACAACAGGTATGGCTTTAATTTCTGGTGAAATTTCAACGTCTACATATGTAGATATTCCTAAAGTAGTACGAGAAACAATCAAAAATATTGGTTATACAAGAGCTAAATATGGTTACGATTATCAAACAATGGCTGTTTTAACAGCTATTGATGAACAATCACCTGATATTGCCCAAGGTGTAGATAAAGCACTTGAGTATCGCAATGATATATCTGAAGAAGAAATTGAAGCAACAGGTGCCGGAGACCAAGGATTAATGTTTGGTTATGCAACAAATGAAACCGAAACATATATGCCGCTTCCAATCTTTTTATCACATCAACTAGCGAAACGCTTATCAGATGTGCGTAAAGACGGTACCTTAGGTTATTTACGTCCAGATGGTAAAGTTCAAGTAACAGTAGAATACGATGAAAATGATAAACCTAAACGTATTGACACGATTGTGGTATCTTCTCAACATGCTGAAGACATTGAATTAGAACAAATCCAAAAAGATATTAAAGAGCATGTCATTTATCCGACTGTGCCTGAAGGTTTAATTGATGATGAAACTAAATTCTTTATTAATCCAACTGGTCGATTTGTTATTGGGGGTCCTCAAGGAGATGCTGGTTTAACTGGAAGAAAAATTATTGTAGATACATATGGTGGTTATGCTCGTCATGGAGGTGGCTGTTTCAGTGGTAAAGATCCTACAAAAGTAGATCGCTCTGCGGCATATGCAGCGAGATATGTTGCAAAAAATATTGTAGCAGCTGGATTAGCTGAGCAATGTGAAGTGCAATTAGCTTATGCAATTGGTGTAGCAGAACCTGTATCTATTGCTATTGATACATTTAAAACAGGTAAAGTTTCTGAAGGACAATTAGTTGAAGCGGTAAGAAAACATTTTGATTTAAGACCAGCAGGTATCATTAAAATGCTTGACTTAAAACATCCTATTTACAAACAAACAGCTGCATACGGACATTTTGGTCGTACTGATGTATTGTTACCATGGGAAAAATTAGATAAAGTGAATGTCCTAAAAGATGCCGTTCAAAAATAACATAGGATATATAGCAGTTAATTAGGTTAAACCTCGAAATTATCGTCTATTTCTATTATAATAGATAGATATTGACAGTTTAAAAGGAGCGTTATCTAATGAATTCATTTGGACCGGTTGAGATTGGTTTAATTGCAGCGATAATCATAGCGATTATATGTTTTATTCTATTTTTAGTTGCTTTGAAAAGTAAAAATAATATGAAACACAAAGCGAATGAAGAGTACAATCTCAAGGAGCAACAACTCAAATCTTCACATGAGGAAGCACTTGAAAAAGAACGTATTGAAAATAAAAAACAAGTAACGAAACAAAAAGAAGAATTTGAAGTTACAGTTAATGGAAAAGAACGTGAAATTGATGCTTTGAAATTATTTTCTAAAAATAAAAGTGAATACGTGACTGATATGAGACTCATTGGTATTAGAGACCGTTTAGTTAAAGAAAAACGTATTAGACGTGAAGATATGCATATAATGGCTAATATTTTTTTACCAAGTAATGAGTTTAATAATATTCAACGTATTAGCCATCTTGTGCTTACTAGAACTGGTTTATATATCATTGATTCACAATTATTAAAAGGTCATGTTTATAATGGAATTAGTGGCGCACAATTTCAAGAATTACCAATGCTGAAGCAAGTATTTGATACACTTGATTTAAATACACAAGCGCCTCAAACGTTAGTTCTTGATCAACATGAAGATAATCATTCGAAACTATCATTTATTAATTATTCTGATCAACTTTCTGCAATTGAGAAGTTGGCTACAGATTTACAAACAGAATTAGGACTTAAATATACGCCAACATCAATTTTATATTTTAATCCTAAACATGATAAAGACGTAACGATTTCAAACTATGCACAAAGTTCAAGTGTTAAGGTTTTAGTTGGTCCTGAACAACTTGACGAATTCTTTAACAAATTTGTATTCCATGGACGTATTCAATATAATGTCGATGAATTACAAAATATTATGGATAAAATTGAATCATTTAACTAAGAGAGGCTACCATCAAAATTTTAAATTTTGATGGTACTTTTTTATTATAAGCGATGTTCATAAATATACTTTTAGGGTATATACAGAATAGTTATTTTTAAAGGAGGAAGTAAGATGGACTATATTGAATTCTATAATGGAAATCAAATGCCAATGTTAGGACTTGGAACATTTCGAGTAGAAAATGACGATACTTGTAAAGAAGCAGTTAAACATGCTATTGAATCTGGGTATCGTAGCATAGATACTGCTAAAGTATATGGAAATGAAGAACAAGTAGGCCAAGGTATCAAAGAAGGATTAGAATCAACAGGTTTAAATAGAGAAGATATTTTCGTAACATCAAAATTATTTTTCGAAGATTTCGGACGTAAAAATGTGGCTCAAGCCTACGAAACTAGTATCCAAAAACTTGGGTTAGATTATTTAGATTTATACTTAGTACATTGGCCAGGGACAAATGAAGCCATAATGATTGATACATGGAAAGGTATGGAAGATTTATATAAAGATAATAAAGTTAAAAACATTGGAGTTAGTAATTTTAATCCAGATCATTTTGAAGCATTATTAGCACAAGTGTCAATTAAACCAGTCATTAACCAAGTAGAATTTCATCCATACTTTACTCAAGAAAAACTTAGAAAATATTTAGAAGCTCAAAATATTTATATGGAATCTTGGTCACCATTTATGAATGCTCAAATTTTAAACGATGAAACGTTAAATGAAATTGGTAAAGAAGTTAATAAATCAGCAGCACAAGTTATTATTAAATGGAATATGCAACATAACGTCGTCGTTATTCCCAAATCAGTTACATCAAGCAGAATTGAAGAAAATATAGATGTATTTGATTTTGAATTATCAGCAGAGCAAATGAAACGAATTGATGATTTAAATAAAGATCAACGTATAGGACCTGATCCAGATACATTTGAAGGTCAATAAATTTAATTAAAAAAGAGTGAACTTGTAGGTTAATTGACTACACAGTTCACTCTTTTGTTATATTATAAAACCAATCCAACAAGCAATAAATCCTATAACAAATTGCAATAGAGAATACATCATAAATTTAAAAAGTTTAAAAGACGGTGTTAGACATTGCGCAAGCTCATAAGACATGGTTGAAAATGTCGTTAAACCTCCTAAAAATCCAGTAATAAAAAACATATGTATCCAGTTTAAGTGAATAGAGAGGCCAGTTGTTAAACCAATGAGAAAACTTCCAATCCAGTTGACGATTAAAGTAGCAATAGGTATTGAAGTAGACCATTTGGATTTAGTGACATCAGTTAGCCATGCTCTAACGACAGCGCCTAAACCACCGCCAATCATAATTAAAAGAGCTTGTATCAAGATGTAAGACCTCCTAATGTCATACCTATCCAGCACAAGATAACACCAAAGCAATAACTTATAAATGCATAAACCAAAGCTAAGATAATATGATGGCTGTAAAGTAATGTGACTAACTCAAATTGAAATGTTGAAAATGTTGTTAAAGCGCCTAAAAAACCAGTTGTAATACCTTTTTTAATTTTAGGGTGATCTTTAAATAACTTAATCATTACTACAGATAGATAACCCATAAGAAAAGCACCTGACAGGTTAGCTATCAATGTGCCAATTGGAAAGGTGTTACTTTGATTCATAAAGGAAAACAAAAATCTTAATAAAGCGCCCAACATACCACCTATAAACACGGTTATATATTGCATAACATACTCACCTTTATATATCATTTTATGCGTATTTGATTATGAAAAAATGCCAAACGTTGTAATAGAAGCAAAAATATGGAACAAAATTACTACCAATATGAGATAAGGTAATATGTTAGAAGCGGTCTTAATCCAATCTTTATTTTTATAATTTAAATGTTTAATTGCTTTATCAGAAAATATAATTGAAGCCATAAGGATGACAACATTTACAATACTACATGCAATTAATAAATTTTTTATTGATTTAAATTGAATGCTTAATAAAGGATTAAATGTATTAAAATAAAAGCTAATAATTAAAAGAATAACTGATATATAAAAATATTTTTTTGATTTAGACATAATATACCTCCGATTTATACCATTAAATAATATTACCACATTTAATTTCATTTTAATAGTACCTATATCATAAGGTTTTAATTTTCAGAAAATTCAAAGCAAAACATTCGCATACACAAAAAAAGCATGATATAAATAACTTAACGAAATAGTAAAACATCCTGTACATAAAAAAATAATCATACGTATGGTGTCTTTTCGTAAAGCAAGCTATATTCGTAATATAAGTGAGAAGGGAAGATTTTATGACTCAATTAAATGTAGACGTATTTGCCGATGGTGCAGATATCGAACAAATGAAAGCTGCATACAAAAATAAAGAAGTAGATGGTTTTACAACAAATCCTAGCTTAATGGCAAAAGCAGGTGTAACAGATTATAAAGCTTTTGCAGAAGAAGCAGTACGTGAAATTCCTGATGCTTCTATATCATTTGAAGTATTCTCAGATGATTTAGATACAATGGAGAAAGAAGCAGAAATTTTAAAGCAATATGGAGACAATGTGTTTGTTAAAATTCCAATTGTGAACTCAAAAGGTGAGTCTACAATTGAATTAATTAAAAAGTTATCAGCTGATCATGTTCGTTTAAATGTAACTGCTGTTTATACAATTGAACAAGTTAAAGCTATTACAGAAGCAGTGACTGAAGGTGTACCTACATATATCTCTGTCTTTGCGGGACGTATTGCTGATACGGGTGTAGATCCACTTCCTTTAATGAAAGAATCTGTAAAAGTCGCACATAGTAAAAATGGTGTTAAATTATTATGGGCAAGTTGCCGTGAAGTGTTCAATGTTATCCAAGCTAATGAAATTGGCGCCGATATTATCACTTGTCCAGCAGATGTTGTTAAGAAAGTTAACAATAATCTTGGACGCGATATTAATGAATTGCCAGTGGATACAGTTCAAGGATTTGCAAAAGATATTAAAAGTTCTGGATTATCAATATTATAAAATCACTATATCTAATTATGACCAACCGAGTCTAAGACTACAAATATGTCTTAGACTCGGTTTTAGTGTTATATGAATATCAAAGAGAGGGAGTAATAAAGTATCTTTCTTTTTTATTGAGTTTGTTTTAAAATCGGTGTTCAGTTAAAATTTATGAATATAATTAAATAGAAAGGAATTAAGTTATGGAAGAAACTGCTTTTAGAGAAAAAGTAAGAAAACAATTGTGGTTTTTAAATAAAAAAGAAAAGCAATTATTAGAACATACTTTTGAACAAAATAATGCTTCATTTAATAATGCAGAACAGAAATTTATGAAACCTACTCGTTTTGCTAATCAATTTTTACAGGTTCATATTTTTCGAAATAAACATTTTTCAAATGGATATTTTTTCTTATTAATTATATTATTTGTTCTCACCTACATCCTATTACTAGGATGGTTTTTAGCTGGATTTATCGCAAGTTTAGCAGTAGTCAATCAGTTTATAAATCCTAAAGCAGAATTAAGTCTAATCTATCTTGTATTAATCTTAGTTTTTGCCATTATTAGTTTGGTTGTCAGTTTGTATCTCATAAGATTTGTGACTGCTTTGTTTACTAAAAGATTACTTGAATATAAGTTTAATGAAAAGAAGTCGTCTTATTAATTAAATAGGCTAATAGAATACTTTCTTGCCATTTTTTATAAACTAAAATGTAAGGCTCATCCACTACGCATTGAGCTGAATTATCAAAGGTAATAATGGTTTTATTTTGAGAAGACGTTAATCCAATAATACGTTGCGCATTAAAATATATTTGTATGGGTGCACGTTGATGTTTGATTGGAAATAAAATGACGTCTTTAGAAATATAAATAGGAACTAGTTTATTGATAGATAATAAGCGTTTAGCTAATTTAAGTTGTTGTGTATATGATTTATTAAATTGTTCTAGATAGTATATGACAATCTTTTTAATATGAAAGGGTAGAATCATATCATATGTTTTAAAACAACATTTAGTCTGAATTGTGGAATCTTCTAAAGTTTGAATGTATAACAAATCGAAAGTATTATGAGGTAACATGCCAATCACCTTCTAAATAATATTGCTGAAGTTTGATACGGGCAGAAGATTTATATTTTTTAATTGTAGTGTCTGAGACATTCATCTTTTTAGCGATTTCATATTGTTTGTATCCACGAAGATAATATATCAGCCATTGATATTCATTTGAATTTAAAATATATTTGAAATCATTAAAAAAAGATTCATCTTTCAATGTATAAGTTAAAGAATGATTTAACGCTGCAATATCTAAGCAGTCAATCTTCAATTGCTCCTTTCTAAAAAGATCAATAAGATAAAACTTTAATCGCTGATAAATAAAAGAGGATAAAGATACAGAGGAAGATGGGTTATAAATTTTGGAGATTTCCCACAATTTTATTAATAATAATTGATAAAATTCATCATAATTATAAGTGATACGGTATTGTCTTAACAAATGATGAATCATTTTATGATATTTTATGTGTAATGAACTAAAATCTAAAATAGTTATTCTTTCTCCTTAGTTATGTACATAAACAATATTTCCGGATGTATAAATTCTACATGAGGTATCGTGAATTTTCATTTGCTTAATTTAATAAATAGGTGTTAAATAGTAAACATAGAATCGTTGGATTGGATAATATATGGCTTTAACAAGTTTGTAAGATTAATATTCGACATTTGTACAATAAAATATAGGAGGTATGAAGTTGGATTACGCACATTTAAATCTTGAGCACTTTTTTGCAAGACATGATGATTTAGACGTCATTAGAGATCGTTCTGAATTTGTAATGATAAATAATTTTACAAATGAAATGATGTATCGTGATGGTGATATTGAAGGGACAATTGATTTAAATCAATATTATTATAAGAATAGATCGCAAGCTGTCAGTTTTATTATGATGGATTATAAAAGAAATAACGAATAATTAAATATGTTAACCTTACTACAAATAACTATATTTATTTAATAGATAAAAATCATTGAGTAATGAAATGTTGAGTATTTCATTACTTTTTATTTTTTATTAAATTTCAATTTTGTTACTTTTATTTTATGAATATGTAACATTATAATTATAAAATTGTTTATGAGAATTAAAAATGTTAGAATTTATTATCATAGATGACTTTTCTATAAATGAAATTACAACATTAACCTAAGAGGTGTGAATATGACAAAGCACAGAAAAGGTTCTATTATAGGCCTAATAGGGTTACTTATTATTTTAGTAGCAGCTGGCTTCATTTTTTTCTCAATGATTTCTGATCAGATATTTTTCAAAAAAGTAAATGAAGTAGAGAAAGTTCAACATGTGAACGTCACGCTTGATAAAGCTGCTGCAAAACAAATAGATAACTATACAAGTCAACAAGTATCGAATAAAAACAATAATGCATGGAGAGATGCATCAGCAAGTGAAATTAAAGGTGCAATGGATAGTAGTAAATTTATCGATGATGATAAACAAAAATATCAATTTTTAGATTTATCTAAATATCAAGGGATTGATAAAAATCGTATCAAACGTATGTTGTTCGATCGACCTACATTATTGAAACATACTGATGCTTTTGTAAATGCTGCAAAAGAAAAACATGTTAATGAAGTCTATTTAATTTCTCATGCATTATTAGAAACAGGTTCAGTAAAAAGTGAACTTGCGAATGGTGTAAATATTGATGGTAAAAAATATTATAATTTTTATGGCGTTGGAGCTTTAGATGAAGATCCAATCAAAACAGGTGCTGAATATGCGAAAAAACATGGTTGGGATACACCAGAGAAAGCAATTAAAGGTGGCGCAGACTTTATTCATAAACACTTCCTATCTCACGATGATCAAAATACATTATATAGCATGAGATGGAATCCTATGAATCCTGGTGAACATCAATATGCGACTGATATTAAATGGGCTGAAAGTAATGCGGAAATTATTGCTGATTTCTATAAAGAAATGAAAACAGAAGGTAAATACTTCAAGCTATATGTTTATAAAGATGATCAAAAACATCAATAATCAAAATAAAAACCAACATTATCTTTAATTAGATGATGTTGGTTTTTTTATTTATTCAGCTTTGTTTTTTCTTGAAGCCCAAGTAAATCCAATGATAAAAACAATTAATGTTTTTAATAAAAATTTCATTGTTTAGTCACCTCAATATCTAAATTTTAACATAGTTACACATGATTATTTATGTTTTGAAATGGATCATCGTGTTAATAGTGAAACATTTTGAAGTCGAGAATCGTATTGGTATAATATGATAATATTCAACATAATACAAATATATAAAAGGATGATGTTAAATATGCGAGTAGCAATTATAGGCATGGGTACAGCAGGTGTAAGTGTACTTAGACAACTCGTTAAACATAAAGACTTTAAGCAATTAAAAGTCGATGTCTACGATAATGAATTTAATATGGGACAGGGTGTTCCTTTTCAAAATGATAGTAGTCAATTATTAATTAACTTACCCACTAAAAAGATGAGTTTAAATTTAGATGATGATGAAGAGTTTTGGAAATGGTATCAAACACAATCTGATTTTACGTTTAAAAATCCAAAGTATTTACCAAGATTTGTTTTTGGCCATTATATGAAATCATACTTATCAAATTATGAGACATTATATGATAACCTTACAGTCATTAAACAACCAGTACAAGAAGTCTTCATTAATTCAAATATAGATGAAACCACATTGAAATATTATGTCTGTACGTCTAAAGATATGAAGCATTGTCAAGTATATGATTACATATTTTTAACTATAGGTACTTTATCATATCACGATCCTTATCATTTAAAAGGTATAAAAGGTTATATTCAAACTCCTTACCCTACATATAATACTTTAGATGATGTACAAGAATCTGATGATATTGCTATTATTGGAACAGGATTAGCTAGTTTAGATGTAGTGCGTTATGTAGCGTTTCATCATCCTAAACTACCTATCACAATGACGAGTCGTTCTGCTCAATTGCCTAGCGTAAGAGGAAACATGAAAAAAATTGAGTTTCAATGTTTAACAAAATCTAAATTTAATGATATTAAAGATAAGTACTTTGGAAATGTGCCATTAGAGAAAGCATTCGATTTATTTAAAGAAGAGTGTGATTTAAATGGTATTGATTTACAGAAATTGGTTCACCGCCGAACAGGAGATACGATTAAAGATTTAAATTATGATTTAGAACATCCAGATGAGATAGGTATATTCCAAACATTAATAGAGAATGTCAAAGAAAATTTAAATTGGATTTGGAATAGTTTTAGTCGTCAAGATCAAATTGAATTCGATAAACGTTTCACTAAAATTATTCAACTTAACTCAAACCCTATGCCTCCAAGAACTGCAAAACTCATCAAGCAATTAATAAAAGATGGTTCATTAGTGATTAGAAAGGATTTAGAAAATGTGGTACATAAAAATGGACTATTTAATTTAAAATTTAAAAATGATGAACAATGGTATCCACATCATATTATTATTAATGCAACAGGTTCTAAAACACATTTAAAAGATTTAGATGAAGATGATCAATTTATCTTAAATCTTCAAAATCGACAAATTGTTCAAGCCCATCCTATGGGTGGAATACAAATTATCCCAGAAACAAATCAGGTGATTAGTCCAAGATATGGTACTTTAAATAATATGATTGCTATTGGACAAATCACTAATGGAGTAAATAAATTGCGGAATGGAGTAAAAATGATTGTTAATCAAGCGGTAAGTGCAGTGGATTATTTATATGAAATTCGAAAAGAATTTGATTATACAGTATAATGCTTTACACAATAATGAATAAATATCTCTTTAAGAGTTAAATTTAAAAATCAAATTGAAATTCTTTATTTGTAATTTTCCAAAAATAAATGTAAGATGATATATGTAGTACTAAACTACGATGACTCAAATTTAATCACAATTTCATACGTATTCTTTCGGGGCAGGGTGTAATTCCCAACCGGCAGTAATTAAGCCTGCGACCCACTTAATCTTAATTTATTAAGTGGCTGATCTAGTGAGACTCTAGAGCCGACAGTAAAAGTCTGGATGGGAGAAAGAATCAATCACATCATTACTGAATGATGTATAAGCATGCACAATATAAAAATTGTAGTACGCTTATTTAAGTATATACATGCCCTATGCCTGTGAAACAGGTATGGGGTTTTTTTAGAGGTGATAAATTGAGTGAATTTATGAAATATGCAATTCAATTAGCACAAATGGTGAAGGGACAAACTGGAGTTAATCCTCCTGTTGGCTCAGTTGTTGTGAAGGATGGGCGTATTGTGGGACTAGGTGCACATTTAAAGCAAGGAGAGAAACATGCGGAAGTTCAGGCTTTAGATATGGCACAAGATAAAGCAAAAGGCGGCACCATTTATATTTCTCTTGAACCCTGTACACATTATGGGTCAACACCACCTTGTGTGAATAAAATTATTGAACATGGGCTTAGTAAAGTGATTTATGCTGTAAAAGATACGACGTTATCTTCTGAGGGAGATATCATTCTTGAAAAGGCAGGTATTGAAGTTGAATATCAATATTCAGAAGAAGCTTTTGCTTTGTATGAAGATTTCTTCAAAGCAAAACAACATAAAATCCCTGAAATTACAGTAAAAGTCTCGACTTCGTTAGATGGGAAACAAGCGACTGATAGTGGACAAAGTCAATGGATTACGAATAAAGCTGTAAAACAAGATGTATATCGTTTAAGACATACTCATGATGCCGTATTAACTGGTAATGGAACGCTTGAAGCGGATAATCCACAATATACAACACGTATTCAAGATGGTAAACATCCAATAAGAATCATACTATCTAAGCGAGGTCAAATTGATTATTCAAAACAGATATTTCACGATCAATTAAGTGAAATTTGGATTTATACTGAAAATCATGAACTAAAAAGTCCAAGTCATCATATAAAAATAATATATTTAGAAACATGTAATTTAAAATCTATTTTATCTGATATATATCAAAGAGGTGTTGGCAGATTATTAGTAGAAGCTGGGCCTCATATAACTTCAGAATTTCTCCAATCTAATTATTTAGACCATCTTATTATTTATTATGCCCCGAAAATAATAGGCGGTATTGGAAAAAATCAATTTTATCAAACTGATAATGTCATTGATTTAGCTAATGCGCCACAATTTGAAGTGATTTCTACCGAGTCTATTCAACAAAATATTAAAATGACATTGCGAAAGAAGTGAAGATAAATGTTTACAGGTATCGTTGAAGAAATAGGTACTGTAAAGCGTATTCGCACTCAACAATCCGTAAGGACATTAGATATTTCATGTCAAAAAATTATAGAAGATATGCATATTGGTGATTCTATAAGCGTAAATGGTGCGTGTTTAACAGTCATTGATTTTAAACAAAATCAATTTTCTGTCCAAGTGATTAAAGGTACTGAAAATAAAACCTATTTAGCTAATATTAAAGAAAATGATGAAGTCAATCTTGAACGTGCAATGTCAGGTAGTGGACGTTTCGGAGGACATTTTGTATTAGGTCATGTAGATGCAAAAGGAACAATTATAAATATCAGAGAAACGCCTAATTCACGCATTGTATCTATTAAGGCATCGGACTCGGTCATCAAACAAATGGTTAAGCAAGGTTCTATTACTGTTGATGGCGTAAGTTTAACAATTTTTGACTTGCATCAACATAGTTTTGATATCCATCTTATTCCTGAAACAAGACGTTCAACGATTCTTTCTAATAAAAAAATGGGCGATGAAGTTCATCTTGAAACAGATGTATTATTTAAATATGTTGAAAGTATAGTTGGTAAAAATAAATCTGATTTATCAGTTGATAAATTAAAAGCATATGGTTTTTAGGAGGGGCTTAAATGAAATTCGATAGCATTGAAGAAGCGTTAGAAGCATTAAGAAATGGCGATAGTATTATTGTAGTAGATGATGAAGATCGTGAAAATGAAGGTGACTTAATTGCAGTCACTCAATGGATGAAAGATGATACCATTAATTATATGGCCAAAGAAGCGCGTGGATTAATTTGTGCTCCTATAAGTTCACAGATTGCTGAACGTCTAAATCTTAAAACTATGGTTGATGGTAATACAGATGAATACGGTACAAATTTCACTGTAAGTATCGATCATATCTCTACTACTACAGGAATTAGTGCATTTGATCGTACAGCAACAGCGAAAGCGTTAATTAATCCTGATTCTAAACCAGAAAGTTTCCATAAACCAGGACATTTATTTCCTTTAGTGTCTAAAGAAAAAGGTGTATTAGTTAGACCAGGACATACGGAGGCTGCTGTAGATTTAGCTAAATTAACTGGTGCTGCACCTGCTGGAGTTATATGTGAGATAATGAATGACGATGGTACGATGGCAAAAGGTAATGAATTACAACAATTTAAAGAGCGTCATCAATTAAAAATGATTACAATTGAAAGTTTAATTAATTATCGTCGCAAACAAGAAAGCGAAGGTATTGAACTTAAAGCAACTGTAAAAATGCCAACGGATATTGGTGATTTTAAAATGTATGGTTTTCAATCTCAATATACACATGAAGATATTGTTGTACTTGGCAAAGGAGAACCACGTACAACTGAAAATGTAAGACTACATTCTGCTTGTTTAACAGGTGATATTTTCCACAGTCAACGATGTGATTGTGGCGCTCAATTAGAAGCATCAATGAAATATATAAATGATCATGGTGGATTAATTATTTATTTACCACAAGAGGGTAGAGGCATTGGTTTAATGAATAAACTAAAAGCTTATGAATTAATTGAGCAAGGACATGATACGGTTACTGCAAACTTAGCATTAGGTTTTGATGAAGACTTAAGAGATTATCATATAGCTGCTCAAATTCTTAAATATTTTAATGTTCAACAAGTTAATTTATTAAGTAATAATCCTAAGAAATTTGAAGGCTTGGAAGATTATGGTATAAAAGTTGCAGATCGTACAGAAATTATTGTGCCAGAAACGGAACATAATCATCATTATATGGAAACAAAAAAATTGAAAATGGGACATCTTATTTAGGAGGAATTTAGAATGAATTTTGAAGGTAAATTAGTCGGTACAAATTTAAAAGTTGCAATAGTAGTGAGTAGATTTAATGATTTTATTACCAATCGTTTATTAGATGGAGCGAAAGATACATTAGTAAGACATGGTGTAGATGAAGATAACATTGATGTTGCGTATGTACCAGGTGCATTTGAAATTCCACTTGTTGCTAAAAAATTAGCGCAAAAAAATGATTATGATGCAGTGATTACTTTAGGCTGTGTCATTAGAGGTGCAACATCTCATTATGACTATGTTTGTAATGAAGTTGCTAAAGGCGTATCAAAAGCAAATGATGTTACGAATACACCAGTTATTTTCGGTGTTTTAACAACTGAAAGTATTGAACAAGCAGTTGAAAGAGCGGGTACGAAAGCAGGTAATAAAGGTGCAGAAGCGGCAGTAAGTGCAATTGAAATGGCAAACTTACTTAAACAGTTTTAATTAATGTAGAGCGTCTCGATAATTTTAAGGATTATCGAGACGCTCTGTATTTCAACGTTTTAGTAATTTCACAATACTAGATACTAATGTAAGTGTTCCTAAAGCTAGTCCACTAACTAAGCCAATTTTTTTTAGTGCTTCTGTTGAAATAAATTCTTGATAGGCAAGGGAAAGATTTTGAGGTCTCTCAGCCAGGCGACGCATGAAATAAGCAAACCAGTCATTGCCATATGGAACATAAACGGTAAAGTGATATCCTTGTCTAGCAATCTCTTCTGCTAATTCATTACGAAAACCATACAACATTTGAAATTCAAAAGTGCTTTTTTCAATATGATGATCTTTGACAAATTGTTTAACATGGTTAATGATTTTATCATCATGTGTTGCAATTGACGTAAAGTTTTTGGCATTAAGTAAACGTTTTTCAATAATATTTATATAATTTTTATCTATATCTTTTTTACTTTGATAAGCAATCGTATCATTTTCTTTATAAGCGCCTTTGACCAGTCTTAATCGTAATTCTGGGTACTTATCAATTAATTTCTCTGCATCATAAAGGTATCCTTGAATAACTGTACCGACATTTCTAAATTCTCCTTTTAACCTGTCTAAAATCTGTAATGTTTGTGATAAGCTATTATATTTTTCCATATCAATATTAATATGCATATTATCATAGGTATTAGCCTTTAATAAAATGTCTCTTAAATTTTGATAGGCTAACTCAGTATCAAATTCACCGCCTAATGAACTCACTTTCACCGACATATGTGCACTCACTTGATATTTATTAATAGCTTCCATTATCTCAAGAATTTCATTTTTAGCTTGAGTCGCTGCTGCTTTAGTATTAACAAATTCTCCAAGATTATCTACAGTAACATCAATATGTTTAGCGTTTAAACGTTCAATTGTATCAATGAGTTGTTCTATAGTATTACCCGCAACAACTCTATTAGCCCCCATGGTAGGTCCGATTTTTTTAGCCATTTCATTTAAATATGTAATATTTGATAATGTTATGAAAAAATCTCTGAATAAAGACATATCTATTCCTCCATCCCACTCGTATCTATCTCTATAACAAGTTTAGCATGAATACATCGTTTAAGAAAGCGTTTACATTTAGGAGGTAAAATACGTTTAAATTCATTAGTCATAAATTAAGAGAATCTATATACTGTTTAACAACAATTAAAGGTATAATTTGATATAATACATTTGATAAACATTCAATTAGAGAGGATTCAAAAATATGTGGAAGTGGGAAACAGAACATGACGCTAAAGGCGTAATCATCATAGTACATAATATGTTAGAACATACTGGTAGATATGCGTATGTGATTACGATGTTGAGACGTAATGGTTATCACGTAATTATGGGTGATTTACCTGGACAAGGTCAAACTTCACGAGCTAACAGAGGTCAACTACAACGTTTTGAAATTTACCATGAACAGTTAGTTGAATGGATAAAAATTGCAAACGAATATAAATTACCAACATTTGTTATGGGTGTTGGATTAGGTGGTTTAATTATTCTCAATTTACTTGAAAAGACTGAACTACCTATTGAGGGCATATTACTACTCTCTCCAATGCTTGAATTTAAGAAAAATTATAAAACACGAAAAAATATGTTTATATCTAATATTGGAAAGAGCTCAAAAGGTACACAATTTAAATTAGGAATAGATTATGAAGATTTAACTCGTAATTCAGAAGTGATTAATGAGACAAATCATGACGGATTGATGTTAAAGAAAGTATCTTACAAATGGTTTAACATTATTAATGAAACGATGAAAGACACATCACAACATATTAAAGATATCAAACCGTTACCCACTTTATTAATGTATGGTACCGAAGATAAAATTTTAGAAACATCTTCAATAGATATTTTAAAACAACAATTTCTTGCAGATGAATTTTATTTTAAAGCGTGGAAAGGGTTTTATCATGAGATTCACAATGAACCTGAACGAGATCAAGTCATGAGATATATATTAACTTTCTTGAATAATAGCGTAAATACAATGGGATTTATTGTACAAGAAGAAGATATTGAGGAAGTATAAGATAATCTTTAAAAATCTATAAAGAATAGCTCGTAGAAGACAGATATCTACGAGCCTATTCTATATCAAAATTATGGTTATAATATTATAAATGAGCTAAAATTACAATATAAGTAGAATTATAACTATCAATTACTTTTTATAAATTGTATGAATTTAGTATTAGAATTATAATATAAATATTGATTTAAAAAATATAGTTGATATATTATTAAAAAATACCAAATCGTATAAACTTAATAATAAATTGAATTATAGTTATTATACATAATATGAGAGATCAAGGGGAATGAATGATGAAATTACAAAAAAAAGAAACGGTATCTATGGTATTGAAATTAGAGAAATTATTGAAGGATATAGATTCTATATTTAGAATTATTTATGAGAAGTATCATTTAAATAAAGAAGAAGTACTTATTTTATTAACGTTATGGGAAAAGGGGCCTATGACATTAAAAGAGATGGATCAATACGTTAATATCAAGTCATATAAACGAACAAGAACGTATAATAATTTAGTTCAATCTGATTGGGTTTACAAAGAGCGTCCAATTGACGACGAACGTACGGTTATTATCCATTTTAATGAAGAAAAAAATAAATATAGAAATGAATTATTAGATTTTATTACTACTATTATTAAAAGAAAATATGAATCTTTAGAAAATAGTTTGAATTCATTGATGAGCGTTTAATATAAAAAAACCCATAAATTAAAACTACGATTTGATGTTTTAATTTATGGGTTTTAAAATTTAACGTTTTTCAATCGCACATATAAAAGGTGCATGATTAACTTGATTGATAAATTGATATTTTAATATGTGTGCTTTACTTTGATCAAAGTTTTCGAGATATTTTAATAATTCATCTCTTTCGATTTGTCCTTCCTCATGTCCATGATAAATCACTAGTACAATAATACCTTCTGTACTTAATAGTTTAAAAATACTTTCAATAGCTTGAATAGTGGTTTCAGGTTTAGTAACAATGGATTTATCACCTTTAGGCAGATATCCCAAATTGAAAATAGCTGCATCCACGTTTCCGATGATATCACTTGGTATATCATTTAAGATATTTTCATGTCCATCATGTATCAATGTAACATGTTTAAAAGGTGCTATTTTTTCTTTTGTATGTTCAATAGCTTCTTTTTGTATATCGAAACCAAACACTTTGCCATTTGGAACCTGTTTAGCTAAAAATAGGGTATCATGGCCGTTACCACAGGTAGCATCAATAACAATACTATCTTCTTGAATATGTTGCTTAATAAGTGTTTTAGCAAAAGGAAGAATGCGTTCTAATTTCATGAATTCACCTTAGTATTAGATGTGTAAAACTTACCTTGATAAGATTCACGACGTGCTAATTCATCATCTATTTCATTGAGAACTTCCCACTTGTTAACACTCCACATTGGTCCTACCATTAAATCAATCGGTCCATCTCCAGTAATACGATGAATAATCATGTCTGGCGGAAGGATTTCAAGTTGATCACACACTAAGTTTGTATAATCTTCTTGCGTCATAAATTCAAGCATACCTTTTTCGTATTGTTTAACCATTGGTGTACCTTTAAGTAAATGTAATAAATGGATTTTAATACCTTGAACATCCATTTGTGCCACTTCTCGTGCTGTTTCCATCATCATATGATAATCTTCACCTGGTAAGCCATTAATGATGTGTGTACATACGTTAATATTATGTTTACGCAATTTAGCTACACCTTCGTAATACGTTTGCATATCGTGAGCACGATTAATTAAATCAGAGGTCTTTTGATGAACTGTTTGAAGACCAAGTTCCACCCATAAATAAGTACGTTGATTTAGTTCAGCTAAGTATTCAACCACATCATCTGGCAGACAATCTGGACGTGTAGCGATAGATAAACCAATAACTCCTTCTTCTTTTAACACAGGTTCATATTTTTCTTTTAAAACTTCTACAGGTGCATGGGTATTAGTAAATGCTTGGAAGTAAGCAATATATTTACCTTCACTCCATTTTTCATGCATTCGTTCTTTAATTTGTTGGAATTGTACTTCAATTGGATCGGCTCTATTTCCTGCAAAGTCACCACTACCAGCTGCTGAACAAAATGTACAACCGCCATGTGCGACAGTACCATCTCTATTTGGACAGTCAAATCCGCCATCTAGAGCAACTTTAAAAATTTTCTGTCCGAATTTATTTTTTAAATGGTAATTCCATGTATGATATCGTTTATTTTCAAAGGCATACGGGAAATACTTACCCATAACACATTATCCTTTCTATCTAACTTAGTTCTAAGTAAAGATTTTAACATATTTTAATGTTATAGTGTTTATTATAGTTCGATAAAAATATAAAGAGAGGACTTAAAAATTATGAATATACCTAGATCAGTATGGTGGCTAGTTATAGGAATGGCATTAAATATAACTGGCTCTAGCTTTTTATGGCCTTTAAATACGATTTATATGAAAGAAGAATTAGGAAAAAGCTTGACAGTTTCTGGGATTGTTCTAATGATTAATTCTTTTGGAATGGTAGTTGGTAACTTACTAGGTGGAACGTTGTTCGATAAGTTAGGTGGTTATAGAACAATCATGATAGGTACTATTACTTGTTTGCTTAGTACAACATTACTTAATTTCTTTCATGGATGGCCGTGGTATGCAGTTTGGTTAGTGCTACTTGGTTTTGGTGGGGGAATGATTGTTCCAGCAATCTATGCAATGGCTGGTGCCGTTTGGCCTAATGGTGGCAGAACAACTTTTAATGCTATTTACTTAGCTCAAAACATAGGTGTTGCTACCGGAGCTGCAATGGGAGGATTCGTTGCTGAATTTAGCTTTAATTTTATCTTCTTAGCTAATTTAATCATGTACGTATTATTTGGAATTGTAGCCTTTACGCAATTTAATTTAGAATACCATGCTAAAGTGAAATCACCAGATAGTCTAGATATCCAAAGTAAAGAAAATAAAAAACGTTTTATAGCTTTAATACTATTATGTGCCATGTTTAGTATTTGTTGGATTGGATACATTCAATGGGAAACAACAATAGCTTCATTTACGCAACAAATTAATATTTCAATGTCTCAATATAGTGTATTATGGACAGTAAATGGAATTATGATTTTAGTTGCACAACCATTAATTAGACCAGTCATTCGTTTGTTAAAAGGAAACTTAAAATATCAAATGTTTGTTGGTATTTTAATTTTTATGTTGTCATTCTTTGTTACAAGTTTTGCAGAACAATTTACTGTTTTCTTAATAGGAATGATTATTCTTACTTTTGGTGAAATGTTTGTATGGCCTGCAGTACCAACGATTGCCAATTATTTAGCACCGCAAGGTAAGCAAGGTCAATATCAGGGTGTAGTAAATTCTGCATCAACTGTAGGGAAAGCATTTGGTCCTCTAATCGGGGGTATATTGGTAGATACATTCAATATGAGTGCAATGTTCATAGGAATGATCATTCTTTTATTAATTGGAATGTTTTTCTTATCTATTTTTGATAAGGGTCTACCAAAACATTCACAACATGAAAATCGTTGAAAGACAACTTGAAATTAAACATATAAAATATGCTGAACCACTTGCAATTAGGTTACGAATCTCATAATATTAAACTGTATTGGAGTAGTAACTTAAATACTTTTCTAAAGAGAGCTAGTGGTGGTGCAAACTAGCGTTAAGAATTAAGTGAACTTACCGTTAATTAATCGAATTTAAAACATCTCTTACTATTATAAAGTGCACATGTAAAATGTGAATGAGGGTGGTACCGCGGCTAAAGAAAGTCGTCCCTGTCAAAAGTAATAGTTTGAGGTGTTTTATTTTTATTAGGAGGAAAATACTTTGGGTTATAATCACAAAGAGATTGAACAGAAATGGCAAAATTATTGGGCTGAGAATAAAACATTCAAAGCAAGCGATAATTTAGGCCAAAAAAAATTCTATGCATTAGATATGTTTCCATATCCATCTGGTGCGGGATTACACGTAGGACATCCAGAAGGATATACTGCAACGGATATTATTTCTCGTTATAAACGTATGCAAGGATATAATGTATTACATCCAATGGGGTGGGATGCCTTTGGATTACCCGCTGAGCAGTACGCGTTAGATACAGGAAATGATCCTAGAGAATTTACTAAAAAGAATGTTCAAACATTTAAACGTCAAATTCAAGAACTAGGTTTTAGTTATGACTGGGATCGAGAAGTTAATACTACAGATCCTGAATATTATAAATGGACGCAATGGATTTTTATTCAGCTTTATAATAAAGGACTCGCATATGTAGATGAGGTTGCAGTAAACTGGTGTCCAGCACTTGGTACAGTGTTATCAAATGAAGAGGTTGTAGATGGTGTATCAGAACGTGGAGGTCATCCTGTATATAGACGTCCGATGAAACAATGGGTATTAAAAATTACAGAATATGCCGATCGTTTATTAGAAGATTTAGATGAATTAGATTGGCCTGAATCAATTAAAGATATGCAAAGAAACTGGATTGGTCGTTCTGAAGGTGCACGTGTGTCATTTAATGTTGAAAATACTAATGACACTATTGATGTGTTTACAACACGTCCAGATACTATCTACGGTACAACATTCTTAGTACTTAGTCCTGAACATGCGTTAGTGAATGAAATGACTACTGATGACAAAAAAGAAGTGGTTAAACAGTATCAAGAAGAAGCATCAAAAAAATCAGACTTAGAGCGTACTGATTTAGCAAAAGATAAATCAGGTGTGTTTACTGGGGCGTATGCTATTAACCCATTATCAGGTAAAAAACTTCCAATTTGGATTGCTGATTATGTATTATCGACTTATGGTACGGGTGCAGTGATGGCAGTACCAGGACATGATGAGCGCGACCATGAATTTGCTAAGAAATTTGATTTACCTATCATTGAAGTCATCGAGGGCGGAAATGTTCAAGAAGAAGCATATACTGGAGAAGGAGCACATATCAATTCTGGCGAACTAGATGGGCTAGATAATAAAGAAGCAATTTCTAAAGCAATTACTTTACTCGAAGCCAAAGGTGCTGGCGAGAAAAAAGTGAATTACAAATTACGTGACTGGTTATTTAGTAGACAACGTTATTGGGGAGAACCAATTCCAGTGATTCATTGGGAAGATGGTACGATGACAACTGTGCCTGAAGAAGAACTTCCATTATTACTTCCTGAAACTGACCAAATCAAACCATCTGGTACGGGTGAATCACCATTAGCCAATATTGATGACTTTGTAAATGTTGTTGATGAAAAAACAGGCATGAAAGGTCGTCGCGAAACAAATACTATGCCACAATGGGCTGGTAGTTGTTGGTATTATTTACGATATATTGATCCACATAATGAGAATATGTTAGCAGATCCAGAGAAATTAAAACATTGGTTGCCGGTAGACTTATATATTGGTGGAGTAGAACATGCGGTACTTCACTTACTGTATTCAAGATTCTGGCATAAAGTATTATATGATTTAGGTGTAGTTCCTACGAAAGAACCATTCCAAAAATTATTCAACCAAGGTATGATTCTCGGTGAAGGCAACGAAAAAATGAGTAAATCTAAGGGTAACGTTGTTAATCCTGATGATATCGTAGCATCACATGGCGCAGATACATTACGCCTATATGAAATGTTTATGGGACCATTAGATGCAGCTATAGCATGGAGTGAAAATGGATTAGATGGCTCTAGACGTTTCTTAGATCGTGTATGGAGATTATTCATTAATGAAGATGGGTCATTATCTAATAAAATTGTTGAAAATAACGATAATTCATTAGATAAAGTTTATAATCAAACGGTTAAAAAAGTGACTGAAGACTTTGATACTCTTAACTTTAATACGGCAATTAGTCAATTAATGGTATTTATCAATGATTGTTATAAAGCGAATCACATTTACAAACCTTATGTAGAAGGATTTGTTAAAATGTTAGCACCAATTGCCCCTCACATTAGTGAAGAGTTATGGCAACGTTTAGGCAATCAAGAAACTATTACGTATCAACCTTGGCCTACGTATAATGAATCATTACTTGTAGATGATGAGATTGAAATTGTAGTGCAAGTTAATGGTAAAGTAAGAGCGAAAATCAATATTCCTAAAGACTTATCTAAAGAAGATATGCAAGAGTTAGCATTACAAAATGAAAATGTTAAACTATCTATAGAAGGTAAAGAGATTAAAAAAGTTATCGCTGTACCTCAAAAATTAGTGAATATCGTTGCAAAATAATGGAAGAGGAGTTTTAAAATGGAAACAATAACAGTAGATCAATTAAAAGAGAAAATACTAGGATCTAATCCAGTAAATATTATCGATGTGCGAACAGATGAAGAAACTGCAATGGGGACAATTCCTGGAGCTAAAACTATTCCAATGGATCAAATTGCTGATAACTTAAATCAATTTAATAAAAATGAAACGTACTACATCGTTTGTGCTGCAGGTGTTCGTAGTGAAAAAGTAGCGAACTACCTTGAAAATGAAGGTATTCATGCAGTTAATGTTGAAGGGGGCATGCAAGCATGGGGTGATGAAGGTATTGAAATAGACAGTATATAATGATTTATAGATATTTAAACAATAATACAGAAAAACAGCGAAGTTATGATTCTTCGCTGTTTTTTTATAATTTAACTTATTTTTAATATTTTTATATTATTTAGTTGTAGTACTTTTAATTTTATTATGATATTATATTTAAGTGTGAATATAATATTATGTAAGTGAGAGTAACAACTATAGCATACATAAAACATTTTCATTATAACAATTGACATCAAGAGAGAACATCAAGGAGGAAACATAATGAATCTTTTTAAAAAACAGAAATTTAGTATTCGTAAATTTAGTGTGGGGACATTTTCAACGCTAATTGCTACATTAGTGTTTTTATCACATCCTGGTCATGCAGCAACTCATGATGCAGAAACAAATACAAGTGCGCCACAAACGAATGAAAGTGCGACGATTAATAAACAAAATACTAATATTGAACAACCACATAATGAAACAACGTCAGCAAATACATCTAATTCAAATGAAAATAATCGAAATAATGAAAGTAATACTTCAAGTGATTATTCAATTAACCGTGAACGTGAAGAAGGTACAGTGAATAATGTAATTAATAGCACTGAAAATAATACAAATCATAATGAGAAAGTAACAACTAATGACGTAGTTAGTAATGAAAATAATCATGAAACTACAAACGTTAATCAACCACATAGAAGAGGGAAACGTTCAGTAGATAACACTCCTAGTACTACAAATACAGATCCGATGGCTGTAAATGAACAAAATACTGGTCAAATCATTAATGGGACATTTACAGATAATTCACAGGGTGCGACGATACCGACTAAGAATTTAGAGTCTGCAATGAATGAAGCAAATACTGTACCGGGTTGGCATGTAAATAGTAATGATCAAACCATCATTCCATTAATTTGGGGTCCTAAATCGTTGCCCGCATACAATCCTTATATATTCGATAAAACCAATAATAAAATTGGTGTAGTACTATCAAAATATAATGGTAACTTTAATCAAGTTCCAGGTATAGCTGATCCTACAGTAGGATCAATTTACCAAGATGTTGATGTTACTCCTGGATCAGAAATCCAATTACATTATATTTCTAGTAGTATGAATAATATATGGGGGGTTAATGGTGCAAGAGTGTATATTTACGATGCGAATAATCCTTCTACACTTTTATATAAAGGAACTCCGGATATATTACAGAACCCAATTGGTAACTTTGTAGGTGTATTTCAAGTGCCAGAAACAGTCTCACGATTAAGATTAAGATTTGAATCGGCATTAAATCGTAGTACTGATTCTACTAATGGACATAGACTCCTTACTGGTCCTAATAACTTTGGAGGCGGAGTGTTAGCTGATGTTACCATTAATAGTGGCGCATATTTAACTGCGACAGTAAATAATACACACTACTTTGCACAATCTGGATCCATAAATGCTGATCGAGTTTATCAAGAAATAGGGTTTAGAATTGAAAATAGAGGACATTCTAGTTCAAATAAAACAGAATATACGATTGTTTTACCAGAAGATGTGACATATGTATCTACAAAAAATGCTACTGGAAAATTTAATGCAGCAACTAAAGAGTTAACAGTTAAAATAGATCGACTTGAAGCAGGAGCAAGTAAAAATATTTCTATAGGATTATCCTTACCAACTGATCGACCAATTGAAAAAGAATTCTTAGGACATTTGACTTATGTTACAGATGGTATAAATATGAATAGGTTAAGTGATTCTAAAGATTTTGGACGTAATAATGGCGATCATTATACAAGATACGGTGTGCATAATGAATTTGTAAGTGTTGATTCTGCTATGCGACAAGGAGATATTGTATTAGATAAACAAACTATTACAGTTAAAATGTATAAGCAACATTTGAGAGACAAAGTAACAGAAATTGAGGATGATTTAGCCAATCTTGATCAAAACGATAATTCACCAGAAGTATGGGAAGCAATGCAAGTGGTACTTAGAAAAGCTAAAGAAGTATTAGCTGAAACAGATGAGATGCCTATAAGTGAATTGAAAGATCAAGCAACGATTAATAGTATCGATTTAAATTTAGATAAAGCACATGCTAAATTATCATTAGACAAAGTTGCAAGAACTAAAAGAGCGCTCTTTATGGGTAACGATACAGCTACAATTGAAGAAAAAAATGCTGTGATTGAGCAAGTGAATCAAGCACTACAATCTAGTTATACAGCTGTTGATCAATCAATGACTTCAAATGATGTAGCAACAAATAAAGACACTGGAATTAATGAAATTACAATGATTGATCTTACTCCAACAGTAAAGCAAGCAGCAATTGATGAATTAACTGAAAGAGCAAATGCTAAAAAAGTAGAGTTTGATAATAATCCTGATGCAACAGTAGAAGAAAAAGAAGCTGCAAAAGCAACGATTGATAATTTAGTGTCAGAGGCTACAACAAATATTATGAATGAAACTACAAATAATGGTGTAGCGCAACAAAAAACAAGTAGTATAGATAGTGTGAATGCTGCTACTATAACTCCAATTGTTCGAAGTAACGCTAGAACTGCAATAGATAATATAGCATCTGCAAGAAAAGTTGAAATAGATAAGGATAATAATGCAACTTTAGAAGAAAAAAATGCAGCTAAAACTGAGATAGATAATTTGGTAGCTAGAGCAAAAGCAGATATTAATAGTCTAAATCACAATAATGAAATTGAAATATTAAAAGAAAACAAAGTAAACGAAATATCACAAGTAGTAGCGCATCCAGTAAAGAAAAATGCTGCTGCACAAGCAATTGATCAAGCCGCTATAGCTAAAAAACAAGAAATTGATTTAATAGAAGATGCGACTATAGAAGAAAAAGAAGTCGCAAAAGCAAAAGTAGATAAAATAGTAACCGAAGCTAAAAATAACATTAATCAAGCAACTACTAATTCAAGTGTAGATGATGCACAAAATGAAGGAATAACTGCAATTAATGCAGTTATTCCAGAAGTGGTTAAAAAATCAGATGCAAGAGATACAATCGATGAGGTAGCCCGAATTAAAAAAGCAGCAATTGATCAAACACCTGATGCAACAGTAGAAGAAAAAGAGGCAGCAATAGCGAAAATAGATCAAGAGGTTACTAAGGCTAAGGAACAAATTCATCAAGCACTAAAAAATGAAAATGTAGATACTGCTAAAATAAATGGTACGAATTTTATTAATGCAATCCAACCAGAAATTACGAAAAAAATAAAAGCAAGAGAGGCAATTGATGAAGTAGCTAGAGCTAAGAAAGAGGCAATTGATCGAATCCAGGATGCGACAACAGAAGAAAAAGAAGCTGCAAAAGCGAAAGTAGACCAAGCGGTAACGGAAGCCAAAGGCCATATCAATGAAGCAATAAATAATTCAGGTGTGGATGAAGCAAAAACAAATGGTACAACTACAATCAATGCAATCCAACCAGAAGTAATCAAAAAATCAGAAGCAAGACAAGCAATTGATGATGCTGCAAGAGCTAAAAAAGAAGCGATTGATCAAACACCGGGTGCAACAACAGAAGAAAAAGAGGCAGCCAAAGCGAAGGTAGACCAAGCAGTAACGGAAGCCAAAGGCCATATCAATGAAGCAATAAATAATTCAGGTGTGGATGAAGCAAAAACAAATGGTACAACTACAATCAATGCAATCCAACCAGAAGTAATCAAAAAATCAGAAGCAAGACAAGCAATCGATGATGCTGCAAGAGCCAAGAAAGAAGCAATTGATCAAACACCAGATGCGACAACAGAAGAAAAAGAAGCAGCTAAAGCGAAAGTAGACCAAGCAGTAACGGAAGCCAAAGCTCATATCAATGAAGCAATAAATAATTCAGGTGTGGATGAAGCAAAAACAAATGGTACGAATACAATCAATGCAATCCAACCAGAAATTACGAAAAAAATAAAAGCAAGAGAGGCAATTGATGAAGTAGCTAGAGCTAAGAAAGAGGCAATTGATCGAATCCAGGATGCGACAACAGAAGAAAAAGAAGCTGCAAAAGCGAAAGTAGACCAAGCGGTAACGGAAGCCAAAGGCCATATCAATGAAGCAATAAATAATTCAGGTGTCGATGAAACAAAAACAAATGGTACAACTACAATCAATGCAATCCAACCAGAAATAATCAAAAAATCAGAAGCAAGACAAGCAATTGATGATGTTGCAAAAGCTAAAAAAGAAGCGATTGATCAAACACCAGATGCGACAACAGAAGAAAAAGAGGCAGCCAAAGCGAAGGTAGACCAAGCGGTAACGGAAGCCAAAGCTCATATTAATGAAGCAATAACTAATTCAGATGTGGATGAAGCAAAAACAAATGGTACGAATACAATCAATGCAATCCAACCAGATGTGCTTAAAAAATCAGAAGCAAGACAAGCAATTGATAATGAAGTTATTAATAAGAAGACAGAGATCGACAATAATGTTGATGCAACTATAGAAGAAAAAGAAGCCGCAAAATCAAAAGTAGACGAAGCTGCAGTAGAAGCAAAAAATAATATTAATCATACAGAAATAAATCAAGCTGTTGATCAAGCAAAAGAAGATGGTGTTACAACAGTTAGTCATATTCAACCAAATATAGTTAAGAAAATAGCAGCAAAGACTGCAATCGATGAAGTAGCTAGAATTAAAAAAGAAGCGATTGATCAAACACCGGGTGCAACAACAGAAGAAAAAGAAGCAGCGAAATCAAAAGTAGACGAAGCTGCGACAGAAGCAAGAAATAATATTAATCGTGCTTTGTCTAACAATGATGTAGATCAAGTAGTACATAATAGTACGGCATCAATAAATAATATCCAACCAGATATAGTTAAAAAAGAACAAGCAAAACGAGGTATAGATACTCAAGCAAAAATCAAAAAAGCCATCATTGATCAAACATCTGATGCAACGACAGAAGAAAAAGAAGCAGCGAAATCAAAAGTTGATGAAGAGGTAACAAAAGCAAAACATAGTATTGATCAAGCAGTAACAAATAGTGATGTAGATCAAGCAAAAGATAGAGGAACTGTTGCTATAAATAACATTCAGCCAGAAGTTGTAAAAAAAGAGACAGCTAAGACTTCTATTGATCAAATTGCATTAACTAGAAAAAACATCATTGATCAAACACCTGATGCAACAACAGAAGAAAAAGAAGTAGCGAAATCAAAAGTTGATGAAGAGGTAACAAAAGCAAAACGTAACATTAATCAAGCAGTTACAAATAATGATGTGAATCAAGTTGAGCATAATAGCACAATAGCAATTAATAATATTCAACCCAATATTATAAAAAAAATTGCAGCTAAAACGTTAATTGATCAAGTAGCAAGAGCTAAAAAAAATAATATTGATCAAACATCAAATGCGACAATAGAAGAAAAAGAAGCAGCAAAACAAAAAGTTGACGAAGAAGTTACAAAAGCAAAACATAGTATTGATCAAGCAATAACAAATAGTGATGTAGATCAAGCAAAAGATAGAGGAACTGTTGCTATAAATAACATTCAGCCAGAAGTTGTAAAAAAAGAGACAGCTAAGAATGCTATTGATCAAATTGCATTAACTAGGAAAGCCATCATTGATCAAACACCTGATGCAACGACAGAAGAAAAAGAAGCAGCGAAATCAAAAGTTGACGAAGAAGTCATAAAAGCAAAACATGGAATTGATCAAGCAAAAACAAATAATGACGTAGATCAAGTTGAACAAAATAGCACTACAATGATAAATAATATTCAGCCGACAGTAGTTAAAAAATCAGAAGCAAGACAAGCAATTGATGATTTAGCTAAACTTAAAAAAGCAACTATTGATTTAACGCAAGAAGCAACTGAAGAAGAAAAAGAAGCAGCGAAAAGTAAAGTGGATCAAGCGTTAACAGAAGCTAAAACTCATATCAACGAAGCAGAAAATGATGATGGAGTTGATAACGCGAAAACAAAAGGGATAAATGTTATTAATACAATCCAACTTGAAATTATAAAAAAAGTAGAGGCAAAACATGAAATTGACCAATCTGCAATTGCTAAGAAAAAAATTATAGATCAAACACCAGATGCAACTGAAGAAGAAAAAGAAGTAGCAAAACAAAAAGTAGATGAAGAAGCTACAAAAGCAAAAGATAATATTGATCAAGCTACAACAAATGATGCAGTGGATCAAGCAAAAACAACAGGAAATACAGAGATCAATAATATACAACCAGAAGTGGTTAAAAAATCTTTAGCAAGACAAGCAATTGATGAAGTAGCAAAAGTAAAAAAAGAAAAAATTAATCAAATGCTAGATGCAACTGAAGAAGAAAAAGAAGCAGCAAAACAAAAAGTTGATGAAGAAGTTATAAAAGCGAAAAATAATATAAATCAAGCTACAACAAATGACGGTGTGAATAATGCTAAAACAACTGGTAAAAATACTATTGAAAATATACAACCAGAAGTAGTTAAAAAAGCTGAAGCAAGAAAAGCGATAGATGAAGCAGCAACTCTTAGAAAAAATCTAATTGATCAAGATAATTCGACAACAAAAGAAGAAAAAGACATAGCTAAACAAAAAATTGATGATGAGGTTAATAAAGCTAAAAGAAATGTTGATCAATCAATAAATAATTCCAATGTAGATCATGCACAAATTAATGGTATAAGTGCAATAAATAACATTAATGCGGTAGCTTTGAAAAAAACACAAGCCAAAAAATCTATAGATGATGAAGTAACAGCAAAAAAAGCAGAAATTGATAGTAATCATGAAGCAACGAATGAAGAAAAAGAAATGACAAAACGTAAAGTAGATGAAGCAGCAACAAAAGCGAAACATAATGTTGATCAATCTACAACGAATGATACAGTAGATCAATCAACTCAAATTGGAATTTCAATTATATCTAATATTCAACCAGAGACAATACAAAAATCTTTAGCTAGACAAGCGATAGATGATGAAGCAACAATTAAAAAAGCAGAAATTGAGAATAATCACAATGCAACAAAAGAAGAAAAGGATGTGGCTAGACAAAAAGTAGATGAAGAAGTTATAAAAGCAAAGAATAATATTGCTCAATCTACGACTAATTCTGATGTTGAAATAGCCAAAGAAAGTGGTAAACATGCTATTGATGAAATCCAACCAGAAATAGTTAAAAAATCTGTAGCTAAACAAACTATCGACGAATTAGCTAAACAAAAGAAAGCAGAAATTGATCAAACACCAAACGCAACAAAAGAAGAAAAGGATGCAGCAAAACAAAAAGTAGAAGAGGCAGTAATGAGAGCTAAAAAACTGCTCGAAGGTGCCAATACTAACTCAGATGTCGATCAGACTACAGAGCAAGGTAAACAATCAATTAATAGTATTCAAGTTGAAGTTATTAAAAAAGCAGATGCTTTATCTAAATTAGAAGTGGAATTACAAAAATTAAAAGATAAAGTATCATCTGATCAAACATTTACAATAGATGAAAAACTATTCATAAAACAAAAACTTGATGAATCATATAAAAAAGCAGAAGAAAAAGTAAACCAAGCTCAAACTAATAAACAAGTTGATAATATAAAAATACATTATCTTCAAGAATTTAATAAAATAGTTCTAATCGACAAAGTAAAATTGAAAGCTAAAGCCCAAATTTTTGATGTAGCAAATAAACGTAAAGCGTATATTAAAGGATTAACAAATATATCAGAATATAATAGAAATAAAGCTTATAAACAAATTGATGTTTATGTTATGAAAGCCTTAAATAAATTAGTTGAAAATGTGACTACTAATGATATTAATGAATTAACGAGAGTGACTATTAATGAGATTGAACATGTGAATGTTAAGCAATTTGAAAATAACTTTGGATTGGTTAATGACAACAAAGTTACATTTAATAATTTTAATAATAAATTTAATGTGAATAATAATCATTCAAAATTAAATACTCTACCTTATACAGGTGAAAATGAAAACTCATTATTATCTTTAGCTGAGTTCACATTATTAAGTGGTCTGCTATTATTATTAAAACGAAGAAAAAAAGAAGATAAATAATAAAAAATAAATTCAGTTATCTTCGTATTCAAAATATGAAATAAAAAACACTCCAAAAGTTATAATTTTACTTAACTTTTGGAGTGTTTTTTATTTTTAAGTATATATAAATTGTCTAGCTTCGTTTCCAGCGACGTGGCCGGTAACTAAAGCACTTGTAATATTGTAGCCACCTGTATAACCATGAATGTCTAATACTTCTCCACATAAAAATAAGCCAGGTTGAATTTTTGACATCATTGTTTTAGGCCATATTTCTTTAAGAGAAACGCCACCACCAGTAACAAAGGCTCTTTCAATCGAAAGGGTACCATTAACAGTGAAAATGAATTGTTTGAAATGTTCTGCGAGGTGAGTCAACTGTTGATTTGAAAGATGATGAAATGTTGTATTTTCATTAATATTAGCCTGTTCTAGCATAAACAATAAATATCTTTCTTCTATTAAACCACGCAGTGCATTTTTTATATATTTGTCTGGTTCTTCGCTTAAGATTTTCTTTATTTTATTTTCTAAATCTTGTAAAGAAATCTCTGGAAATACATCTAACTGTAATTGTATGTCTTGTTTTTTCTGATTTTTTTGTTCTTTATAAACGAATTGGCTACAACGTAATGCAGCTGGTCCACTTACACCAAAGTGTGTAAAAATCATATCCATTTGATGACTAATACGTTTTTTACCATTTTTCTTTAAAACTGATAATTCTACATCTTTTAAACTTAAGCCTTTAAGGGTTTTATTCTTAATAAAAGATTCACTAGATGTAATAGGGACTTCAGTAGGGAATAATTCAGTAATAGTGTGACCTAAATTTTTAGCAAATCTGTAGCCATCACCTGTGGATCCAGTTTGGGGGACGCTTGTTCCACCAGTCGCAATAATAACTGTTTTTGATTCAAATTCGCCATCTTGTGTTTTTACTATAAAAGATTGATCATTTTTAGAAATGTCATTAACAACAGTTTCTTCTTTAATTTCAACGTTGTTATTCTTAATTGTATTAACTAAAGTATCAACAATATCTTGTGATTTGTTTGAAACTGGAAACATTCTTCCATGATCTTCTTCTTTTAATTTTATACCACGACTTTCAAAAAATTCTATTATGGATTCGTTATCAAATTTTGAAAATGGACTATATAAAAATTTACCGTTTCCGGGTATATTTTTGATGATTTCTTCATAAGGTAGACGATTAGTCACATTACATCTACCACCACCAGAAATTTTTAATTTTCTTCCAAGACCTTTTTTCTTTTCGATTAATAGAACCTTACTACTATTTTCACTCGCAGCAACTGCTGCCATTAATCCGCTTGGTCCACCGCCAATGATTATTGTTTGATACATATATTAACCTCCGTTATCATACATTTATATTCTACATAAATACTTATTATTTTGCGAACCGAAGTAGAATTTTGCGTTAAAAAGTGTATTAAATACATAAATAAAAAACTTACAATATTTTTATTTAATAATAGTGAGAATAATTGACAAAAAAAACTTAAAAAGAAACGAGAAACAATAAGTATTTTGTGATATATTTTATAGTAATGCAAGTCCTTAGTTTAGACAGATGTATAACGACATAGTTTGATTAAATTAAAGATAGGAAGATTGAATATGAGTGAAAATAAGGAAATGGTGCGCGGAACCTTTTTAATAACATTTAGTATTTTAATTACTAAAATTCTAGGTGTTTTATTTGTAATTCCTTTTTATGCGATTATGGGTGCAAATGCGGAGGAAAAGTTAGCGCCATTTAACTATGCTTATGTTCCTTATAATATTGCTATTGCTGTCGCGACAGCTGGAGTGCCTTTAGCAGCTTCAAAATTTGTAGCAAAGTATAATGCAATAGGAGCATATAGAGTTGGACAGAAACTCTATAAATCGAGTTTTATCGTAATGTCGATATCAGGTATTATAGGATTTTTAATATTGTTTTATTTAGCACCTGATATTGCAGTTATTACTTTAGGTCAAAAAGAAGGAAAAGGTGGATGGACAGTACCAGAGATTACTTGGATTATTCGTATCATCAGTATAGTAGTGGTTTTTATCCCACTATTAGCAACATGGAGAGGGGTATTCCAAGGTTATCAATCGATGGGTCCAACTGCTGTATCTGAAGTTACTGAACAATTAGCCAGAATTATATTTATATTAATAGGTAGTTATTTAGTTTTAAATGTTTTTCATGGTACATATCTACAAGCTAATGGTGTAGCTACATTCGCAGCCGCTGTGGGAGCAATTGCAGGTTTATTTACTCTTTGGTATTACTGGAAAAAACGTAAACCTCACATTCAAAAAATGGTAGAGTCTGATCGTACAGGATTAGACATTTCTTATGGAAGAATGTATAAAGAAATTATTGCATACAGTATTCCGTTTGTAATTGTTAGTTTAAACTTTCCATTATTTAACCTTGTTGATCAATTTACACATAACAATGCACTAGATGCAGCAGGATTCCATGCAAATAAAGATTATTTCTTTACGATATTAAACTTTACAACCAATAAAATTGTAATGATTCCAACATCACTTGCAGCAGGTTTTGCGGTAAGTTTAATACCATATATTACTAAAACATATGCAGAAGGTCGTTTAACTGAAATGCATCGTCAAATTAAAACATCAATCGGTGTATTAATGTATATTACAGTTCCAGCAAGTTTAGGGATAATGGCACTGGCTGCACCTTTATATACAGTTTTCTATCAATATAATCCAGATGGAAACAAAATGTTATTTATCTATGCCCCTGTAGCAATATTAATTTCTTTACTTAGTGTTACTGCTTCGATGTTACAAGGTATAGACAAACAAAAATTGACAGTGTTTGTCATTTTAGGAGCCGTTGTATTAAAGTTAGCACTTAATATTCCATTAATTATGACTTTCCATACTGCAGGAGCAATTTTAAGTACTGCTATTGCATTGAGTTTTGCGATTACAGCAAATTTCTTTATTTTAAAAATATATGCGAAATATGAATTTACAGAAACATTTGTGCAAGTAGCGAAAATTTTTATTTATAGTTTAATTATGATGATTAGTGTAGAAATTGTTTACTTAATTTTAGGTCATTTTGTCCCTGTAGAACGTAAATTTGGAGCAATGATTATATTATTTGTTGGGGTTATTATCGGTGCATTAGTGTATGGCGGTATCACAATTAAAAATCGATTAGCTGATCAATTTCTTGGTGAATTACCAGCAAAGATTAGACGTAAAGTTGGATTCTTAAGATGAGGTTAGATAAATTTTTATCGAATATGGGAGTTGGCACGCGTACTGAGGTAAAGCAGCTTTTAAAGAAAAATAGTGTCAAAGTTAATGATAAAGTGGAAAAATCGCCTAAATCCCAAGTGAATCCTGAGCAAGATGAAATTACTGTAGATGGCAAAATAATAGAGTATATTAATCATGTTTATATTATGTTAAATAAGCCCAAAGGATATGTTTCTGCTACTTATGATGATATAAATCAAACAGTGATAGATCTTATTGATGATTACCGTCATCTTGATATATTTCCAGTAGGCAGACTAGATAAAGATACTGAAGGTTTATTACTTATTACTAATGATGGACAATTTAACCATAATTTAATGAGTCCATCTAAACATGTGTCTAAAACGTATAAAGTAACCTCTAAATATCCTATTAAAAACGAAGATATTATTGCTTTTAAAAATGGAATTGAACTATCAGATGGCAAAGTAAAACCAGCACAACTTGAAAAACTAGATCATAAATTATCTTTAGTTACTATTTATGAAGGAAAGTATCATCAAGTGAAAAGAATGTTTCATTCAATTGATAATGAGGTATTAGAATTAAAACGTCTTAAAATTTCTAATTTGACGTTAGATGAAAACTTAAAATCTGGAGAGTATCGTTTACTAACTTCAGAAGAATTAAAACTTTTATAGTAATAAAAGAGAAAAGGGGTAATATGATGGCTAAAAGTGCAGGTTTATTAAGAATTGTGGCAGGAATTGGTGCTGCAGCGGCTGCAGTAGCATTATCACGTGAAAGTAGCAGAAATAAATTAAAAGCTGAGTATAATAAATATAAAGAAAATCCAGAAGGCTATAAACAAAATGCGAAAGGGCTAGTTAATGATATTAGCTCAAAAGCAAATGAAACAATTCAAAACGTAAAGAATGACCCACAAGGTTATGCAAATCGTTTAAAAAATGATCCTAAATCTTTATTACAAGATGAAAAATCTAAATTCACTAATGTGAATACTAAAAAAAATGATACACATGAATTAGCAGAAGGTAAATTTGATGATGAAGGTGGCGCAACTGTTAATAATAATTTAAGAGTAGTCACTGAAGAAGATTTGAAAAACAATCATAATGCCTTAGACGATAGACATTAAACTTAAATTTTAAAGAAGTGAGAAAATTTTTTCTCACTTCTTTTTTTATATGTACTATGAAATTTTCTGACATCTTGTTGTCATTTAATACTAGATTTATGTAAAATAATAGGTATATCTATTGAAAAGGAAGTTGATCTCTAATGTGGAAAGAAAAAGTACAAGAATATGAAAGTCAAATTATTGAAGATTTAAATGGATTACTTTCAATCAAGAGTGTGAGAGATGATAGTCAAGCTTCAGAGGAAGCACCAGTTGGCCCTGGACCTCGTGAAGCTCTTGATTATATGTATAAAATCGCTCAAAGAGATGGTTTTTCTACCCATGATGTTGATCATATTGCTGGAAGAATTGAAGCAGGTCAAGGTGAAGATGTATTGGGAATTTTATGTCATGTAGATGTCGTTCCTGCTGGAGACGGTTGGGATTCTGATCCATTTAAACCTGTTGTAACAGATGATGCTATTGTGGCAAGAGGTACACTTGATGATAAAGGTCCAACTATCGCAGCTTACTATGCAGTTAAAATTTTAAATGAAATGAATGTAGATTGGAAAAAACGTATTCATATTATTATTGGTACAGATGAAGAATCTGACTGGAAATGTACAGAAAGATATTTCAAAACAGAAGAAATGCCTGCTTTAGGTTTTGCACCAGATGCTGAATTCCCTGCTATTCATGGTGAAAAAGGAATTACAACATTTGATTTAGTCCAAAATGTAAGCTCACATCATACTGATCATTCAGAAGCAAAACTTCTTTCATTTAAATCTGGTCAACGCTATAATATGGTTCCTGATCATGCTAAAGCACATATTTTGGTTGAAAAAAATATGACAGACGTAGTTCAACATTTCGAACATTATCTAGACCAACGTCAACTAGAAGGTGAAGCGGTTGTAGATAATGGTGAATTGATATTAACTGTTGAAGGGAAAGCCGTCCATGGTATGGATCCTTCACTTGGTGTGAATGCTGGTTTATATCTTATTGACTTCCTATCAACTTTGAATCTTAATCAAGCTGCAAAAGAATTCGCTGAATTTAGTAATCGTTATTTACATGAATCTCATTTTGGTGAAAAAATGGGTATGAAGTTCCATACTGATGTTATGGGAGACGTGACAGCAAACGTAGGTATCATTACGTATGATAAAGAAAAAGGTGGCAAATTTGGTATCAATTTACGTTATCCTAAAGGCTTCGAATTTGAAACTGCTTTAGAACGTTTTAAAAATGAAATCAAATCTCAAGGGTTTGAAATAGAATTAGGTAAAGTTCAACAACCTCATTTCGTAGATAAAAATGATCCATTTGTACAAAAACTTGTCACTGCTTATAGAAATCAAACAGGTGATATGACAGAACCTTATACAATTGGTGGAGGCACTTATGCACGTAATTTAGACAAAGGTGTTGCATTTGGAGCTATGTTTGAAGATTCAGAGGATTTAATGCATCAAAAGAATGAATATATTACTAAAAAACAATTATTCAACGCAACAAGTATCTATTTAGAAGCAATTTATTCACTATGTGTGGAGGGATAAATAATGACAAAAGTATTTATTAACGGAGAATTTTTAAATCAAGAAGACGCAAAAGTGTCTTATGAAGACCGAGGTTATGTATTTGGAGATGGTATATATGAATATATTCGTGCATACAACGGTAAATTATTTACAGTAACTGAACACTTTGAAAGGTTCCTTAGAAGTGCGAGTGAAATTCAAATCGATTTAGGCTATACTGTCGAGGAGCTAACAGATATTGTAAGACAACTTTTAAAAATCAATGACATTCAAAATGGTGGAATTTATATTCAAGCGACAAGAGGTGTAGCACCAAGAAACCATTCTTTCCCAACTCCAGAAGTTAAACCTGCTATTATGGCATTTGCTAAAAGTTATGATCGTCCATACGACGACTTTGAAAATGGCATTAATGCTGTAACAGTTGAAGATATTAGATGGTTACGTTGTGACATTAAAAGTTTAAATTTATTAGGAAATGTTCTTGCTAAAGAATATGCAGTTAAATATAATGCAACAGAAGCCATTCAACATAGAGATGAAACTGTTACTGAAGGTGCGTCAAGTAATGTGTATGCGATTAAAGATGGCGAAATCTATACACATCCCGTTAATAATTACATTTTAAATGGTATTACTCGAAAAGTAATTAAATGGGTTGCTGAAGATGACAACATACCATTTAATGAAGAAACATTTACAGTTGATTTCTTAAAAAATGCAGATGAAGTCATTGTGTCTAGTACTTCTGCTGAAGTAACACCTGTCGTTAAGATTGATGGCGAAATTGTAAATGATGGTAAAGTAGGTCCAATTACTAAAAAATTACAAGAAGGATTCGAAAAGTATATTGAATCAAAAAGTATCAATTAACTTTAAATTTCTTCAACGATGATGTATATGATATGTTATAATATTTATAAAGCATTCGGGATTTTAGCTTTTTCATACTAGTAAAATGTATCATTTTGTTTCTCATTTTCAGTTGAAAAATTAAGCTAAAAATTATAAAATCATCATTGAGTGATTAAAGAGATAACGTAAAAAATTTAAATGATTTGAAGACATTTAAATAATAATTTTATCAATATAACAAAAACAAAGTTAGAAATATAATCGTTAGATAAAAAGCGATGATTAAATTAGATATATGGCTCTTGAAAAACTATATTTCTCGAGCCATTTTCTAGTTGAAAGTGAGGTGAACGAGTTGGAGCAGTTTTATCAATTAGGGTGGACGCTTGATTCTGCAGGTGGAGCATCTGGAGAAGCGTATATGGCTGAACAAGATGGACAAAAATTATTTCTTAAGCGTAACTCAAATCCATTTATTGCAGCTTTATCTGCAGAAGGTATTGTGCCTAAGTTAGTTTGGACAAAACGTATTGAAACAGGCGAAGTGGTAACAGCACAACATTGGAAAAATGGTAGAGAACTTACACCATCTGAAATGTCTCAAAGAAGAGTTGCTGAACTTCTCAAAAAAATACATGGTTCAAAACCACTACTTAATATGTTAAAACGTATGGAAATGGAGCCTATTACCCCAAATATTATGTTAAAGAAAATTAATGCTTCTTTATCTAGAGACGTATTAACCCATCATATTATTCGAAAAGCATTAACTTACTTGGAAGATCATATTCCTAATTTAGATTCACGTTTCTTTACAGTAGTTCATGGTGATGTTAATCATAATAACTGGTTACTTTCTGATCGTGATGAGTTATTTTTAGTAGATTGGGAAGGTGCAATGATTGCTGATCCAGCCATCGATATTGGTATGCTGCTATACAACTACGTTCCAAAACAACAATGGTCTAACTGGTTCAATACTTATGGTGTTAAAGAAAGTATGGACTTAAATAAACGTATGAAATGGTATACTGTGATTCAATCAATCGGCATGATTCAATGGTATGAAGAACAAAAAAGATTTAAAGATATGAACACATGGCTCAAATTTTTAAATGAGGTAATGAATAGTAATTTATTTATTTAAGGAGATTTAATACATGAGAGTCCGTTATAAACCATGGGCAGAAGATTATTTGAAAGAACATCCTGACCTAGTAGACATGGATGGTTCGCATGCTGGCAAAATGAGTGATTGGTTTGATAAGAAACAGCCAATCTATATTGAAATCGGTTCAGGAATGGGGCAATTTATAACTACACTTGCAGAGCAACATCCTGAAATTAATTTTGTTTCTTTAGAACGTGAAAAAAGCGTTATGTATAAAGTGCTTGATAAAGTAAAGGATAAAGGACTCACAAATTTAAAAATGATTTGCAATGATGCAATTGAACTAAATGAGTACTTTAAAGAGAATGAAGTATCTAGAATTTATTTAAATTTCTCGGATCCTTGGCCAAAAAAAAGACATGCAAAACGTCGTTTAACGTATCGCACTTTTTTAGCTCTATATGAACAAATTCTTAAAGAAGATGGAGAAATACACTTTAAAACAGATAATAGAGGTTTATTTGCTTATAGTCTTGAAAGCATGTCACAATATGGAATGTATTTTACAAAGTTAAATTTAAATCTTCATGATGAAGATGATGAAGATAATATATTAACTGAATATGAGAAAAAATTTTCTGATAAAGGTTCCCGTATTTATAGAATGGAAGCCAAATTTCATAAAAATTAATAAATAATATATTAAATCCAACACACGAGCGTAAGAAGCAAATACATTCTTACGCTCGTGTGTTGTTTTATCATTTATTGCTCTTTATGATAAATATAAGTACATATGATAAACATCCATGCAATATATAAGAGAAAAAGAAAAAATTTAGTCCATATTTCATCTAAAATGATTATTGATTTTTGTATTATCATAGTAATCGTTACTTTACTGTTAAGTTCGAAAATGATAAAAAATTAATAAAAACATCAAACAAATGTAATTTAAAATATAAATATGAAGTGAAAAAAGTATTAAAATATTTTTTAAATATCAAAAAATAATATTAATTTTCTTCAATAGTAAGTATTTCACCTGTGTGTGCATCAGCATAGAAAGTATACTCTATATCACGGTTGTTTTTATTTTGAGTAATACCACCTTGATAAACAAGACGATTTAAATATTGCTCTTTATTTTGTAAAGGTTCATGAAGAATGTAAGAACCTTTAATATCCATAAAATATGATTTTACTTCCTCTAATATTCTATCCGGATTTTTTACTTTTTTGTTTTTCAATGTACGATAGAGTATAAAAGCCGTAGATGCTCCTATAGTTATTACGATGGGAATGGAGATATATTTTATAGTCTGACAAGTCATAATTATCGAATCTAACCTTTCTATTAATAGTTCTTATTATTAGTTTACCATAATCAAAATGATATAATACATTTAAGGAGCGTGTTTATGTAATGGAAAACGATAAAACTTTATTTCGTATAAAAACATTAACAGAATTACATGGAGCACCAGGCTTTGAAGAAGAAGTACGTGACTACATGAAACAAGAAATGACACCATTTGTAGATGAAGTGATAACAACTCATATGGGAAGTATTTTTGGTGTAAAAAAATCAAAAAAACAAAATGCAAAGCGTGTGATGATAGCGGCTCATATGGACGAAATTGGCTTTATGATTACGAACATCACTCAAAATGGCATGTTACAGTTTACTAATTTAGGCGGTGTATCTAATGATATATGGCAAGGACAACGACTGCAGGTTAAAAATAGAAAAGGTGAAAAAATTGTAGGTGTAGTTTCGAATATACCAAAACATTTTAGAACAGGTAATGAAGCGGTTCCTGAGATTAAAGATTTAATGTTAGATATAGGAGCAGAAAGTGATAAAGAAGTTCGATCACGTGGAATAGAAATAGGGGACACAATTGTTCCTTTTACACCATTCACTCAATTATCTGAACATCGATATAGTGCTAAGGCATGGGATAATCGTTACGGTTGTGTCTTAGCAATTGAAATATTAGAATTACTCAAAGATGTAGAATTAGATGTAGATTTATATGTGGGTGCAAATGTTCAAGAAGAAGTTGGATTAAGAGGTGCAAAAGCATCAACTGAATTAATACAGCCAGACATAGCATTCGTTGTAGATTGTTCTCCTGCAAATGATATTAAAGGTAAACAGCAATTATCTGGTCAATTAGGTGAAGGAACATTAATTCGAATTAAAGATGGTACAATGATTCTCTCTCCACGTTTCAGAGACTATCTACTGGAGTTAGTTGATACATTTGATATTCGTTCACAATACTATATTTCACCAGGTGGTACAGATGGGGGAGAAATCCATAAAGCAAATAAAGGTGTACCTACAGCAGTTATAGGCGTATGTGCAAGATATATTCATAGTACAGATGCGGTATTTGATATTAGAGACTATTATGCCGCGCGTGAATTATTAAAACAAGCTGTGAGTCACTTAACAAATGAAAACATTTTAACATTACAATTTCAAAGTGAGGAGAAATAATATGATTACATTAGAAACTGAAAAACAATTTGAAGAATTAAAAAATGAACAAACGGTATTTGAATTTACAGCTGGATGGTGTCCAGATTGTAAAGTGATTGAACCAGATTTACCGAAATTAGAAAAAAAATACTCTAATTTTAAATTTGTATCAGTAGATCGAGATAAATTTATAGATTTAGCAATTGAAAATGATATCATGGGTATTCCAAGTTTTCTCGTATATAAAAATGGTGAATTAATGGGAAGTTATATTGGAAAAGAACGAAAATCAATCGAACAAATAGATTCATTTTTAAGTCAATATGTGTAAATGAGTAATTAGGACTTAAACTTCTTATTTATATGAAAGAATAGCCTAATTTTTCTGTAACTGGAGCTCTTTTTATTGTAAAATATTGTAAGGTGCGAAAATAGGAGTGTTTTAATATGAACGTCTTTCAAATGAGAGATACATTAAAACAACGTTTAAAACATTTAGACGTTGATTTTAAGTTTGATCGTGAAGAAGAAACATTACGTATATATAGACGAGATAATTTTAAAGGCGTAACTATCAAACTTAATGCAGTTGTAGCGAAGTATGAAGAACAAAAAGAGAAAATCATTGATGAAATTATCTATTATGTTGAAGAGGCAATTGCACAAATGGATGATAATGGTCTATCTAAAATGAAAGATATTCAAGTTATGCCTGTAATAAGATCAACTAGTTTTGATAAAAAAACTAAAGAAGGTCATCAATTTGTTATTGAAGAACATACTGCAGAAACTAATATTTATTATGCACTTGATTTAGGAAAATCGTACCGATTAATTGATGAAAGTATGTTAAAAACACTAGGTTTAACTTCACAACAAATTAAAGAAATGTCGTTGTTTAATATACGTAAACTTGAGAATAAATATAAAACAGATGAAGTAAAAGGAAATATTTTTTATTTTATCAATTCAAATGACGGATATGATGCGAGTCGTATTTTAAATACAAAGTTTTTAAATGACATTGAAGCTCAATGTGAAGGTGAAATGTTAGTCGCTGTTCCTCATCAAGATGTATTAATTATTGCTGATATACGCAATAAAACAGGCTATGATGTTATGGCACACTTGACGATGGAATTTTTTACTAAGGGACTTGTACCTATAACGTCACTTTCATTTGGTTATAAAAAAGAACATTTAGAGCCGATTTTTATTTTAGGAAAAAATAATAAACAAAAAAGAGATCCTAACGTTATTCAACGTTTAGAAGCGAATCGTAAAAAATTTAATAAAAAATAACTAATAATACGTAAAAAGGAGAATTTAAATGAATTTATTTTATAATAAAGAAGGCGTAGGGGACGTTGCATTTTTACAAATTGAACCAACAGATGGGCCTTTTGAATATGAAATAAAAAATAATGTGGTTGCTATTAAACATGAAAATCAAATTGTTGGATTTAATATTTTCGATTTTTCAAAAGTATATTCAGTTAATAGTAAGGGTCATATTAAATTAAATGAAACGCTTGTAGAAGCTATACAACAATCAATTACAAATGCAGGTTTTGATTATCAACTTGAAGCGGATTTATCACCTAAATTTGTTGTAGGCTATGTAGAAACTAAAGAAAAGCATCCTGATGCAGATAAATTAAGTATTTTGAAAGTTGATGTTGGTAGTGAAAAACTACAAATCGTGTGCGGTGCGCCAAATGTAGAAGCAGGTCAAAAAGTTGTCGTAGCTAAAGTCGGTGCAGTTATGCCAAGTGGAATGGTAATTAAAGATGCTGAATTACGTGGTGTTGCATCAAGTGGTATGATTTGTTCAATGAGAGAATTGAACTTGCCTAATGCACCTCAAGAAAAAGGAATCATGGTATTGTCTGATGATTATAAAGTAGGCAATGCATTTTTTGATTAAAAAAACTAGGAAGGATGTGGAAGTATGAGTTGGTTTGATGAATTATTTGGCAATGATAAACATTCTGATGAAGAATTACTAAGACGAAAAAATAAACGTCGACATAACTCAGAAACACAAAAGAATGGTGAGCATACCTTACTTCCTGAAAATGATGATATCTATGATCGTCCGCGTGGAAAATTTCGTTTTCCTATTGATTTAGGGCAAGATGCTGAAACATATGATGAAGCGGTTTACAGAGAAGTTGATGAAGATGAATATATGTCGCAGAAATCACCTAAAGTTGATAAAGAATTTGGTTATGGCGCTTACAGTTATGATGAAATAGATAATAATAATGACTATCCTCAAACTTATGACAGTGCAACAGATACTCGAAGACGCAGAAGAAGACAGTATACAAATCATGATGATACTGGAGTGCCTTCAATTAAAGAAAGACCTTCTAATAAACGTAATAAGTCGTTGAATAGTACACAATTAAATGATAAAAATAATAGAAAAACGACTTCTCAATATCATAAGCATACAAATAATCATTCTCATGTGAAATTACAATCGGAGCGTTTTAAAGCAAACTATAAAACGACATCGAATTCTACATATCACCATTCAAGTTTTAGAACTTCAGAAGTACCGTCTGCAGTATTTGGTACAAAAAAACGCCGACCAATTGAAAACGGTGTTATCCCTCCACTAAAAGAGAATGAGAATGACGATAATCATAATGACGAGAAACATAATTCAAAACAAGATCAAACAGCACAACGAGTATCTGATAATGATGTAAAAACAAATATAAGCAAGTCTAAAAATGAACCGTTGAGTCAAACTAAGTATGAAGATACTGATGTTTCAATTATTAATGATCAAAATTCTAATATTTATGAAACTACATCTTCAAAAAGTAACGTTCCTAATTTTTCTCAAAAAGATAATACGGTGAATATTGAGAATATTTATGCGTCACAAATAGTAGAAGAAATTAGACGTGAAAGAGAAAAAAAAGCACAACAAAAACGTAAGTTTAAAGAAGCTTTACAGAATAAGCGTCAACAATCAGCGGATAATGATAACGAAATCCAAAAAGTCATTGATGAAATGTATGCAAATCAAGCTAAGCAGTACACTGGAGAGAGTTCTCTAGATCATGAAGAAAATAATGATGAAGAGAGAACGACATATACAGAAGATAGTACTGATAAAATGGAAGACTCAAATGAGAATACGATGAATAATCATGTGATTGATGAAGGGACTCAAACTGATTCAAATACATCTAATTATGATGACGATGATGAGCAGTATCAATATGAAGAAATTGATTTGAAATCTGTCCCAAATATTCAAACTGTTAATGATAAAGATGTAGAAGTACGAGAAGTTAATGATACGACATCTACAGACGAACATAATGATGAGCCATTGTCAGACGATAATCTTAACGTATCACCTATACATTCAACTAAAGACAAACAGCATCATCTTAATAAAAATGAAGATGCTCATTTAAGTAAAGTTAATGAATTGCAAGACAATAATTATACTTCAAAAGAAGAAGTAGAGGAAGCAAAGTATCATGAGATGAACGCTTCTTCGAATGAAGAGGTAACTAAACAATCAAATCATAACGATGATGACATTGACCATTCAATTGATAATGCAATTGAGACAGATACTGAGTATGCTTCTGAACAAATTGAACATAACAATGATTCAGTTCATGACTCATCATCTAACACTGAAGATGAAAAATTAGAAGATGATAACAAACAAATCGTTGAAAATGAGGATGTTTCATCATCTATTAAATCCTCAATCATTCCGGGTAGTAAACCTTTTAACGTTGTAATGACGCCATCTGACAAAAAACGTTTGATGGATGCTAAAAAATTCAAAAAAACTAATAAAGTTAGCGTTCCAGAATTAAAACCAGAGACAAAATTGGAAAATAAATCAGTTAGTACACCAAGTTCAAGTCCATCAGTAAAAGCGACTAATAATCATGAAGAGCATATTAAAAAGAATATTAATGAACAATCACTTCAAGATAATCAAGAAGATGAAACGAGTGAACTTTCAAATGTACAAAATGAAAATACACAAGCCATATCTATGACATTAAATACTCAGAATGAAGATCAAGATGAAAACGAGCAACACGAAAGTAAAGCTGCGATTAGAAAAGGTCCTAATATTAAATTACCAAGTCTTGAATTATTAGAAGATCCGGAAATTCATCAAATTGATAACTCATGGATTGAAGAGAAAAAACAAGAATTAAATGATGCGTTTTATTACTTTAATGTTCCTGCAGAAGTTCAAAATGTGACTGTAGGTCCAAGTGTAACACGATTTGAGTTAGCTGTTGAAAAAGGTGTGAAAGTTTCGAGAATTACTGCTTTGCAAGATGATTTAAAGATGGCACTGGCCGCTAAAGATATAAGAATTGAAGCACCTATTCCAGGTACAAGCTTGGTAGGTATTGAAGTACCAAATCAAAATTCTTCAAAAGTAAGTTTAAAATCAATCTTAGAATCACCTAAGTTTAAAGATACTGAATCTAAATTAACAGTAGCTATGGGTAATCGGATTAATAATGAGCCATTATTAATGGATATTGCTAAAACGCCTCATGCTTTAATAGCTGGAGCGACAGGTTCAGGTAAATCTGTATGTATTAACAGTATATTAATGTCATTATTATATAAAAATCATCCAGAAGAGTTGAGATTATTATTGATTGATCCAAAAATGGTTGAATTAGCGCCATATAATGACTTACCACATCTTGTTTCACCAGTTATTACAGATGTTAAAGCAGCTACTCAAAGTTTAAAGTGGGCTGTTGAAGAGATGGAAAGACGTTATAAACTGTTTGCAAAATATCACGTACGCAATATTACTGCTTTCAATAAAAAAGCGTCTTACGAACAACGTATGCCTAAGATAGTCATTGTTATTGATGAATTAGCAGATTTAATGATGATGGCTCCACAAGAAGTAGAACAATCTATTGCTAGAATTGCTCAAAAAGCGAGAGCTTGTGGAATTCATATGTTAGTAGCGACACAAAGACCTTCAGTTAATGTTATTACTGGACTTATTAAAGCTAATATACCAACCCGTATTGCATTTATGGTGTCTTCAAGCGTGGACTCTAGAACTATTATTGATAGTGGAGGCGCTGAAAGACTATTAGGGTACGGTGATATGCTATATTTAGGTAGTGGTATGAATAAACCTATACGTGTACAAGGTACATTTGTATCTGATGAAGAAATTGATGATGTCGTTGATTTCATCAAAGCACAAAGAGAACCAGAATATTTATTTGAAGAAAAAGAATTGTTGAAAAAGACTCAAACTCAAGCACGAGATGAATTATTTGATGATGTTTGTAGTTTTATGGTCAAAGAAGGACATATATCTACTTCATTAATCCAACGACATTTCCAAATTGGTTATAATCGTGCAGCAAGAATCGTCGATCAATTAGAACAACTAGATTATATATCTGGAGCAAACGGCTCTAAACCAAGAGATGTATTTATTACTGAGGCAGATTTAAAGAAAGATTAATTTTAAAGGAGTTTTATGGATATGACGCATTATCATTTTGTCGGAATTAAAGGTGCAGGAATGAGTTCATTAGCACAAATTATGCACGATTTAGGACATGAAGTTCAAGGTTCAGATATTGAAAAATATGTATTTACAGAAGGAGCACTTAAAAATAAAGGGATTAAAATTTTACCATTTAGTGTAGATAATATACATGAAGGAATGGTAGTTATTCAAGGTAATGCATTTCCTGATACACATGAAGAAATTGTTAGAGCACATGAATTAAAGTTGGATGTGATTAGATATCATGATTTTCTTGGTCAAGTCATTAATCAATATACATCGGTAGCAGTTACAGGTGCTCATGGTAAAACGTCTACAACTGGTTTATTATCTCACGTTATGAATGGAGACAAGAAAACATCATTCTTAATTGGTGATGGTACAGGAATGGGTTTACCAGGTAGTGATTATTTTGCATTTGAAGCGTGTGAATATAGACGTCACTTTTTAAGCTATCACCCAGATTATGCAATTATGACAAATATTGATTATGACCATCCTGATTATTTTAAAAATATCGACGATGTTGCTAGTGCTTTCCAAGAAATGGCAAATAATGTAAAAAAAGCTATTATTGCTTGGGGAGATGATGAACATTTAAGAAATTTAAAAGCAGATGTACCTATTTATTATTATGGTCTTAGTAAAAACGATGATGTATATGCAGATAATATACAAATAACTGAAAATGGTACTCAGTTTGATGTGTATATTAATGGAGAATACTATGATCACTTTTTAACACCACAATATGGTAATCATAATATTCAAAATGCCTTAGCAGTCATTACAATTAGTTATCTTGAAAAAATGGATGTTAATAATATTAAAGAAGCTTTAGAAACATTTGGTGGTGTAAAACGTCGCTTTAATGAAACTTTTGTTTCAAAACAAGTATTAGTAGACGATTATGCTCACCATCCAAGAGAAATTAGTGCTACAATTGAAACAGCACGAAAAAAATATCCAAATAAAGATGTCGTTGCAGTATTCCAACCTCATACGTTTTCAAGAACTCAAGCTTTCTTAGATGAATTTGCTGATGCATTAAGTAAAGCAGACCACGTATTTTTATGTGAAATTTTTGGTTCAATACGTGAAAATACTGGAGAATTAACTATCCAAGATTTAATAAATCGTATTGACGGATCTGCGTTAATCGATGAAAATAGTATTGATGTATTAGAAAAATTTGATAATGCTGTTATTCTATTTATGGGTGCCGGAGATATTCAAAAAATTCAACGTGCTTATGAAGAAAAAATTGGTATGTCAAAAGAATTCTAATATGTTTATATATAATTATTATGGGTATTTATAATTAATGACTTTTATTTTAAAAGAATATTTAGGAGGCGTTTTTTATGCATTGGATTTTACCAATTGCTGGAATTATTGCTGCAATCGCATTCTTAATTTTATGTATTGGAATTGTTGTAGTTTTAATTTCAGTTAAGAAAAATTTAGATCATGTGGCTAAAACACTTGATGGTGTTGAAGGTCAAGTTCAAGGTATTACTCGTGAAACTACTGATTTACTTCATAAAGCTAATCGCTTAACTGAAGACATTCAAGGTAAAGTTGAACGTTTAAACTCTGTTGTTGATGGCGTTAAAGGTATTGGCGACTCAGTTCAAACTTTAAATAGCTCAGTTGATCGTGTGACTAACTCAATCACACATAATATTTCTCAAAATGAAGATAAAATTTCTCAAGTAGTTCAATGGTCAAATGTTGCAATGGAAATTGCTGACAAATGGCAAAATAGACACTACCGTAGAGGAAGTGCAAACTACAGAGCTAACTCTGTAGCTAATGATGCAAATCAAAATTACACTACAAATGTTGAGAAAAACTTTTAATATGATTCAATCAAATGCACTTAAATGAGGTTTTTACTTGTTTAAGTGCATTTCTTATAGGAGGAATAAACATGAGTAAAAAATATAATCGTGACTCATTTGAAACGAATAACACTGGCAATGACTTACATGGTCGTGGCGCAAATCAATCTAATGATGACGTGAATACAAATGCGACGAAACACTATGATAGAGATGCATTTGAAACAAATAACTCAGGTAATGACTTACATGGTCGTGGCGCAAATCAACCTAATGGTGATGTAAATACAAATGCGACAAAACATTACGATAGAGATGCATTTGAAACAAATAACTCAGGTAATGACTTACATGGTCGTGGCGCAAATCAACCTAATGGTGATGTAAATACAAATGCGACAAAACATTACGATAGAGATGCATTTGAAACAAATAACTCAGGTAATGACTTACATGGTCGTGGCGCAAATCAACCTAATGGTGATGTAAATACAAATGCGACAAAACATTACGATAGAGATGCATTTGAAACAAATAACTCAGGTAATGACTTACATGGTCGTGGCGCAAATCAATTAGACCAAAACAACTTTGTTAATACACCACATTATAATCGTGATGACTATGAGAGTTATAATCATCCAAAATTCTCAAATCAAGCTACTCGTGATACTAATCAAGAGATTGATTATAAAACTTATTATAATGATCCGAGATTTAAGTCTCGTAAACGTTTTATTGTTAGCTTTATTACTGGTGCAATTATTGGCTCAACTATTGGACTTTTAACTAAAAATAAAGCAAACCAAAAAATTGATGATTTAAAAGCAAAAGAACAAGAAGTTAAAGATAATTATTATAGTATTAAACAACAAACAGAAGAAACAATTGATAATGTAAGACATAAAATTGAAGACTTAAAAAATAGAAAACATACAGGTATTTCTTCCGATGAGCTTGCAGCACAACGTCGTGCAATTCAATCAGAAACATCAAGTAACTTGGCAGATGAATCACCACAAGCGCAAGAAATACAAGAAGCCAAGGCTGAAACTATAGTAAAAGAAAATAATTATTTTAATAATGAACATAATAGTGCGGAAGAAATTGTAGCACAACAAAATGCTATTAAAGCTGAGTTGTCAAATAACTTAGCAGATGAATCACCACAAGCGCAAGAAATACAAGAAGCCAAAAAAGAAGCAGTTGCTAAAGATGAAAAACAAGAAGAAACAGATGCACTTGCAGCACAACGTCGAGCAATTCAATCAGAAACATCAAGTAATTTAGCAGACGAATCGCCACAAGCGCAAGAAGTACAAGAAGCCAAAAAAGAAGCAATTGCTAAAGATGAAAAACAAAAAGAAACAGATGCACTTGCAGCACAACGTCGAGCAATTCAATCAGAAACATCAAGTAATTTAGCAGACGAATCACCACAAGCGCAAGAAATACAAGAAGCCAAAGAAGAAGCAATTGCTAAAGATGAAAAACAAGAAGAAACAGATGCACTTGCAGCACAACATCGTGCAATTCAAAATGAATCAGCAATAAATCAATTATCTAATCCAGCAAGAAGTCATCAAACTCAAAACAGCGAAAATGAGTCACAAGCTTCTAAAATTGCATCGGCAGCTAGAACTAAGCAAACTAAGTTAAAAGATAATAAAGATGTAGCAAGTAATACTCGAAAATTATTTGAGGAGGCACCAATAACATCTTCTAAATATGATAAAGTGCCTAATTTGATAACTAAAAATCATAAGTCATTTAATAAAGATGAAGAAATAACAAAAAATAAACAAACTCACCATGATGCTAAATTTGAAAAAGGAGTTATTACTCACCAACATCAACCATCTCAATCAAATTCAACTCAAAAAAATAAAAAACATAATCAAAAACGTAAAAATCAGAATCGCAAAAATCAAAATAAAAACAAAACGCCAAAGCAACAACAAAGAGCTGAAAAAGCAAATAGTAAAATAGAAAAACGTACATTTAATGATTAATCTTTTTAAA
>OCLQ01000008.1_pt1 | contig 145590 bp, 141 predicted proteins | sample 1481401 | NCBI WGS metagenome assembly OCLQ01 (sample SAMN00990124, study PRJEB22392) | human gut metagenome | reverse complement strand
CACTTATATTAAGAAAATGTAAAATTATATTGCAATTTTATGAAAATAGTATATATAATATGTATAAATATTTCTGAAAATTTTGAAGGGAATGTTAATTTTGAATATTTAGTAAAGGGGGACTATATGATGACGCGATATATATTAAAACGTTTGGGATATATGGTTTTATCGTTATTTATTATCATCACAATTACATTTTTCTTAATGAAAATGATGCCTGGATCACCATTTAATGATGCTAAATTAAGTGCTGAACAAAAAGCAATTTTAAACGAAAAATATGGATTAAATGATCCAGTAGCAGTGCAATATCTTCATTATTTAAAAAATGTAGTAACTGGAGATTTTGGCTATTCGTTCCAATATCATAATCAACCAGTTTGGTCATTAATTAGACCGAGATTGATTCCTTCTATGGAAATGGGTATTACTGCAATGATTATTGGAGTGATTTTAGGTTTAATTTTAGGCGTAGCTGCTGCTACGAAACAAAACACTTGGGTAGACTATACAACTACTGTTATTTCAGTTATAGCAGTATCAGTACCTTCATTCGTCTTAGCAGTACTATTACAATACGTTTTTGCAGTACGTTTAAGATGGTTTCCAGTGGCAGGATGGGAAGGATTTTCAACAGCAGTATTGCCTTCCTTAGCATTATCAGCAAGTGTAATGGCCACAGTAGCTCGTTATATTCGAGCTGAAATGATAGAGGTACTAAGTTCTGATTACATATTATTAGCAAGAGCTAAAGGTAACTCTCCGATAAGAGTCCTTTTTGGACATGCATTAAGAAATGCATTAATTCCTATTATTACAATTATTGTTCCAATGTTAGCCGGTATTTTAACAGGGACTTTAACTATTGAAAATATCTTTGGTGTACCTGGTTTAGGGGACCAATTCGTTAGATCGATTACAACAAATGATTTCTCAGTTATTATGGCTACTACAATTTTATTTAGTACATTATTTATCGTTTCAATTTTTATCGTAGATATTCTTTATGGTGTAATTGATCCAAGAATCCGTGTACAAGGAGGTAAAAAATAATGCCTGAAAATTTTAATAAACCATTTGATGACCATTCAAATGCAGCGATGTCACATACCTCTGAGGGAGCGGTTGGGACGGATTTTGTTATTAGAGAACTTGATTTAAATAAAGAACCAGAAATACAACGTGAAAGTAAAAACTTCTGGCAAGATGCTTGGACACAGTTGAAAAGAAATAAATTAGCTATTGTCGGTTTGATTGGACTCATTTTAATTGTCATTCTTGCATTTGTAGGACCAGCATTTAGTAAACATGACTATGCTGAACAAGATGTTACTAGACGAAATTTACCTGCTAAAATTCCAGTACTAGATCAAGTACACTTTTTACCTTTTGATGGAACAGGGGCAGATGGTAAGAGCGCTTATAAAGAAGCGGGCGTGAAAGAAAATTTTTGGTTTGGTACAGATCAATTAGGTCGTGATCTTTGGACTAGAACATGGAAAGGTGCTCAAATTTCATTATTTATTGGCATTGTAGCTGCTGCACTAGATATCTTTATAGGAGTCGTTTATGGTGCTATTTCAGGATTTTTTGGGGGACGTGTTGATAATGTGATGCAACGTATTTTAGAAATTATAGCATCTATTCCTAATCTTATTATTGTTATTTTATTTGTATTGATATTTGAACCATCTATTTGGACGATTATTTTAGCTATGTCTATCACCGGATGGCTAGGTATGAGTAGAGTAGTGCGTGGTGAATTTTTAAAACTAAAAAGTCAAGAATTTGTAATGGCTTCAAGAACATTAGGAGCTTCAAAATTTAAATTAATTTTTAAACATATTTTACCGAATACACTAGGTGCCATTGTAGTAACATCTATGTTTACTGTACCAAGTGCAATTTTCTTCGAAGCATTTTTAAGCTTTATTGGTATAGGGGTACCTGCACCGAAAACATCACTTGGTTCACTCGTAAATGATGGACGAGCAATGTTGTTAATACACCCACACGAATTATTTATTCCAGCTACAGTATTAAGTTTATTAATTTTATTCTTTTACTTATTTAGTGACGGATTACGCGATGCATTTGATCCAAAAATGCGTAAATAACAAAGGAGGCAAAATCTATGTCAGAAAGAGTGTTAGAAGTCAACAACTTGCATGTTTCCTTTGATATTACTGCTGGGGAAGTGCAAGCGGTTAGAGGAGTAGATTTCTTTTTAAATAAAGGGGAAACATTAGCGATTGTCGGAGAATCAGGTTCTGGCAAATCTGTAACAACAAAAGCAATTACAAAATTGTTCCAGGGGGATACAGGGAGAATTAAAAAAGGGACAATTAATTTTTTAGGGGAAGATTTAGCAATTAAATCTGAAAAAGAATTAAACAAACTTCGTGGTAAAGATATTTCTATGATATTTCAAGATCCTATGACGTCATTAAATCCTACGATGCAAATTGGTAAGCAAGTCATGGAACCTTTAATAAAACATCGTCATTATAGTAAATCTGAAGCAAAAAAACGTGCACTTGAGATTTTAAATTTAGTAGGACTGCCTAATGCAGAAAAAAGATTTAAAGCATATCCTCATCAATTCTCTGGGGGTCAACGTCAAAGAATTGTTATTGCAACTGCCTTGGCATGCGAACCTAAAATTTTAATTGCAGATGAACCAACGACAGCACTTGATGTAACAATGCAAGCACAGATTTTAGATTTAATGAAAGAATTACAACAAAAAATTGAAACATCTATTATTTTTATTACACATGACTTAGGGGTAGTAGCAAATGTGGCTGATAGAGTGGCTGTTATGTATGGAGGGCAAATGATTGAGACTGGAAATGTCGATGAAATCTTTTATGATCCAAAACATCCATATACATGGGGATTATTATCTTCAATGCCTGATTTAACAACAAGTAACGAGACAGAATTAATTGCAATTCCAGGTACTCCGCCTGATTTATTACATCCACCAAAGGGTGATGCATTTGCAAGACGTAGTCAATATGCACTAGACATTGACTTTAAAGAAGTTCCACCATGGTTTAAAATATCACCTACTCATTATGTAAAATCATGGTTATTAGACGAACGCGCTCCAAAAGTTGAACCGCCAGAGATGGTACAAAAGAGACAACGTCAAATGCCTAATAATTACGACAAGCCACGTCGAGTAGAAAGGGTGTCGTTCGATGGAGAAGAATAAAGAAATATTATTAGAAATTAAAAACTTAAAGCAGTATTTTAATGAAGGTAAACGTAATGAAGTTAGAGCAATCGAAGATATTTCATTTAATATTTATAAAGGGGAAACATTAGGATTAGTAGGAGAATCTGGATGTGGAAAGTCTACAACTGGAAAAGCCATTATTAAATTAAATGATATTACAGATGGTGAAATTCTTTATGAAGGACAGGATATTCAGAAGATTGCTAAAAGAAAAGATTTATTAAAATTTAATAAGAAAATTCAAATGATTTTTCAAGATCCATATGCTTCTTTAAATCCACGTCTAAAAGTCATGGATATTGTAGCAGAAGGTATTGATATTCATAAGTTAGCAAGTGATAAAAAAGATCGTAAACGTCGAGTATATGATTTGCTAGAAACAGTAGGTTTAAGTAAAGAACATGCGAACCGTTATCCACACGAGTTCTCTGGTGGACAACGTCAACGTATAGGAATTGCTCGTGCTTTAGCTGTAGAACCTGAGTTTATTATTGCAGATGAGCCAATTTCTGCATTAGATGTTTCTATTCAAGCTCAAGTAGTGAATTTAATGCTGAAATTACAAAAAGAACGAGGTATTACTTTCTTATTTATTGCCCATGATTTATCAATGGTCAAATATATTTCTGATCGTATAGCAGTAATGCATTTTGGAAAAATTGTAGAATTAGGATCGTCTGACGAAATTTATTATCATCCTTTACATGATTATACTAAATCACTATTATCTGCTATCCCTCAACCTGATCCTGATAGTGAAAGAACAAGAAAACGAATTGTGTATGAAGAAGATGAATCTAAAAATGCAGAACGTAGACTGCAAGAAATTAGACCTAATCATTACGTTTTTGTAACAGATGAAGAAGCAGTACGTTTAAAAGAACAAGATCAAACTCATCTTCAACATAATTAAGTCTGAGGAAGGGAGGACAAGAATGTGAAGAAAAAATATAAATATTTAACGCTATTAGTTATTGTCACTTTAATACTATCAGCGTGTAGTAACAAAAAAAGTTTATATTCTGATGAAGGACAGGTATTCAGAAAAATAATTACTCAAGATATAACTACTTTAGATACAGCTCTTATTACAGATGCTGTTTCTAGCGATGTTGCTGGTCAAACTTTCGAAGGATTATATTCAATAGATAAAAATGACAAAGTAACTTTAGGTGTAGCAAAAGAAACACCACAAAAAAGTAATGGTGGTAAAACGCTGACTATCAATTTAAGAAAAGATGCAAAATGGTCAAACGGAGATCCTGTAACAGCGCATGACTTTGTTTATGCATGGAGAAAAGTTGTAGATCCAAAAACCGCCTCTGAATTTGCATATATAATGAGTGATATAAAAAATGCAGATTTAGTTAATACTGGAAAAAAACCAGTAAATTCTTTAGGAATCAAAGCGTTAAATAAATATAAACTTCAAATTGATTTAGAAAGACCAGTACCGTACATAAATGAATTACTTGCTTTAAGTACGTTTTATCCACAAGATGCTAAAATTGCCAAAAAATATGATAAAAAATATGGAACGAATGCTGAAAGGGCGGTTTATAATGGGCCATTCAAAGTTACTAATTGGCAGGTAGAAGATAAAATACAATTGGTTAAAAATAATCAATATTGGGATAAGAAAAATGTCAAATTAGATAAAGTAAATTATAAAGTTTTAAAAGATCAACAAGCTGGCGCTTCTTTATATGATACTAATTCAATCGATGATACAATCATCACTTCTGAACAAGTAGATAAATATAAAGGCAGTAAAGAATTAAACTATCGTTTAACTGCTGCTACTTTTTATATTAAAATGAATGAAAAAACAGTGCCTGAATTTAAAAATAAAAATTTGAGATTAGCTATTGCACAAGCTATCAATAAAAAAGGGTATGTAAAAACTGTTTTAAATGATGGGTCTCTTGCTTCAAATAATTTCACGGGAATAGGTACAGCGAAGACGCCTGACGGTAAAGACTTCGCAAGTACAGTTGAGTCTCCTTTAAAATATAATCCTAAGGTAGCAAAACAAAATTGGGAAAAGGCAAAAAAAGAATTAGGTAAAAAAGAGTTTGCATTTACAATGAATACGCAAGATACACCAGCTGCTAAAATAGCTGCAGAGTATATTAAATCTCAAATTGAATCAAACTTACCAGGCGTTACATTAAAAATTAAACAAATGCCATTTAAACAAAAAACCACTTTAGAATTAGCTAATAATTACGAAGCGACTTATTCAGGTTGGAGTCCAGATTATCCTGATCCAACAGCATTTTTAGAAACAATGACTAAGGATAATGCTCAAAATAATACTGATTGGGATAACAAAGAATATAACAGGCTTTTAAAAGAATCAAATAGTTCATTGTTACGTGAAACAGAAAAAAGAAATGAAGCGCTACAACGTGCGGAAAGTATCTTACTTCATGATGCACCAGTAGCTCCTGTTTATCAAAAAGGTGAAGCACACTTAACTAATCCACAGGTCAAAGGATTACAGTATCATAAAATTGGTCCAGATACTACACTGAAACATGTATATATCGATAAATCAATTGATCGTGAAACAGGAAAAAAGAAAGATAACTAAAATAAGACCACGAGTATTTTACTTATACTCGTGGTCTTATTTATAATGATTTATCTCTTACGTCCTAAGCCCATTGCACGTTCCATTTTTTTCAGTGTTTTAAAAGAAGCTTTTTGAGCTTTGTCACGCCCTTGATCTAAGATGTCATCCAATCTATCTGAATTATAAAATTCGTTATATTTTTCTTGGAAATGTACTAAAAAGTCTTTAACTACTTCTGATAAGTCTGTTTTGAATGTTCCGTATCCTTCATTCTCGTATTGTGTTTCAAGCTCTTTAATAGATTTATTAGTTAAACTTGAATAAATTGTAAGTAGGTTAGAAATTCCTGGTTTATTGTCTTTATCAAACTTGATAATACCATCTGAATCAGTTACAGCGCTTTTAATTTTTTTCGCTGCAACATTTGGTTCGTCTAGTAATGAGATAAAGTTTTTTTGATTATCATCACTTTTACTCATTTTCTTTGTTGGATCCTGTAAACTCATTACACGTCCACCAACTTTTGGCATACGAATTTCTGGTTTAACTAATATATCGTTATAACGACTATTAAAACGTTCTACTAAATTTCTAGTAAGTTCCATATGTTGTTTTTGGTCTTCACCTACGGGCACAATATTTGTATTATAAATAACAATATCAGCTGCCATTAAAGGTGGATAAGTTAATAAACCAGCTGGAATACCATCTGTACGTTTTTGCGCTTTATCTTTATATTGCGTCATACGTTCAAGCTCGCCAACACTTGAAATGGTCGTTAACATCCAACCGGCTTGAACATGTGCTGGAACTTCTGATTGAATAAATAATGTTGATTTATCTGGATCAATACCTGAAGCTAAATAAATTGCTGCTAACTGACGAATTTGTTTACGCAATTTGATTTTATCTTGTGGGACAGTAATCGCATGTTGGTCTACAATACAAAAGTAACAGTTGTAATCGTTCTGTACGTCTGAAAATTGTTTTAATGCACCAATATAGTTACCTAATGTAGGTATCCCACTTGGCTGTATTCCTGAAAATAATGTCTCCATATAGATGCCTACTTTCTTTAAAAATAATTCATTTTAACTAGATTATAACAGTATTTTTTAAAATTGTAAGTTATGTTATAATAGAGATACACATAAGAAATTAGATTTTGTAGAGAAATTTTTAGAAAATTTGAAATTTCTCAGAAAAATTAGGATTTTCTCATTTAATTTTAATGTTAGCATATTATACTTATAATATAAGCTTAAGACAAATTAGCATAATTATTAATATAATGAATAATATTTATTCAATAGGAGAGTGAGATGTATGGTAACATTATTTACATCACCAAGTTGCACATCTTGCCGTAAAGCGAAAGCATGGTTACAAGAACATGACATTCCGTATACGGAGCGTAACATTTTTTCTGAACATTTAACAATTGATGAAATTAAACAAATTTTAAAAATGACTGAAGATGGAACTGACGAAATTATTTCAACACGTTCTAAGACATATCAAAAATTGAATGTGGATATAGATTCATTACCATTACAAGATTTATACTCAATCATTCAAGATAATCCTGGCTTGTTACGTCGTCCAATTATTTTAGATGACAAACGTTTACAAGTTGGATACAACGAAGATGAAATTCGTCGTTTCCTACCACGAAAAGTACGTACGTTCCAATTACAAGAAGCGCAACGTTTAGTTGATTAATAATAATATTAACAACTTCTTTGAAAGATATTTGAGAGTGGAATAGAATTCTTGCTGATTTCGTTTTTCCACTTTGGTAACGAAGAATCGTGTTGAACAACGCTTAACATATGCGTACTAACAATTTAGTCATCGATTGCCATTCGTTAAAGTATGCCTAGGACATTTTTCGTCCTAGGCTCTTTTATATATAATCTTATTTAAAGTAAGTTTTTTGTTAATAAAACAGGGAATATGTTAGAATAGATGTCCAAATGAATAATAGTTAAATTTAATCAAACAAATAAATTGTAATTTAACCTCCGTTCTAATACAATATGGTTACTATTCATCGACTGTAAGGAGTGAGATGATATGAGAATAGAACGCGTTGACGACACAACTGTGAAATTATTTATCACTTATGGTGATATTGAAGCAAGAGGATTTAGTCGTGAAGATTTATGGACAAATCGTAAGCGTGGTGAAGAATTCTTTTGGTCAATGATGGACGAGATTAATGAAGAAGAAGATTTTGTGGTTGAAGGACCTCTTTGGATTCAAGTACATGCATTTGAAAAAGGTGTGGAAGTCACAATCTCTAAATCTAAAAATGAAGAAGCAATGAACATGTCAGATGATCATGCAAATGAGCAATTTGAGGAACAAGTGAATGAATTGCTAGCTAATACATTAGAACAAGAAGAAAGTATTGAAGATTTATTTGAACAACGTGCACAACAAAAACAAGCACATAAATCTAAACGTAAACCATCACAACAACGTTCTAGTTTAAGAACAATTATTGTGAAATTTGAAGACTTAGAAGAAGTCATTCATTACGCTTATCATCATAATCTATCTACAGATGAGTTTGAAGATTTATTGTATATGAGTGATTCACATTACTACTATGCAATTCACTTCGATAGTACTGTTAGCCAAGAGACAATTAATGATAGCTACAGTCAATTACTTGAATTCGCTTATCCTAGTGATAAGACAGAAGTGTATTTAAATGATTACGCTAAAATTATTATGAGTCATAATGTTACTTCACAAGTACGTCGTTATTTTACTGATTCAGTAGAATAATATATAACGATTAATTGAGAGTAGAAAAGAAATTTAAAATAAATTTCTTTTCTACTCTCTTTTTTAAAAGTAAATGGATCATCTTAAACGTTTAATAGTATGAGGTGAATGCATGTTAGTAGCGATTAATCGTAATAATGAAACCGTATATGCTCATCAAGCCATCATTACTGAAGAATACCGATGTCCATATTGCAAAGAAAAACTTCTTTTAAAAAAAGGGTTAAAAAAGATTCCACATTTTGCCCATGTTTCTCAAGTTAAAAGAAGATGCATGAAAAATGAAACAGAAAAACATTACTACGTTAAATTTTTTATTGCTCAACGTTTAAAACAATATCACTTTAATGTTGAAATAGAACCTTATTTTTCTAAAATTATGCAGTATCCTGATATTCTTGTGGATGCTAAAGTAGCTATAGAAGTTCAATTTTCAAGAATAAGTATAAAAGAGGTTAAATCTCGATCAAGAGGATTTGAACAAATTGGAGTTGCAGTTATTTGGCTTATCGAACAATTACAATATCGTAAGGGTTATTTATACTTGAACACGTTTCAAGCTTATTTCATTAATCCGATTGATAGAACGTTATATAGTTGGGAGCATGAAAAACAACTGATAGTAAAGTATGTCAATATACAACATATTGGTGGCCGAAAATTTATTGCGCATAGACGAATGATTCAAATTTCTGAATTATTATCATTCAATGAAAAAAAGAATGAGTCATATTGTTATAAATTGTCAAATAGACATATCAGTCGTTATATTTTTAATTGTAGAAAAAAACGTTCGGTGTTAGAACCGTCTTTAAGTGCTATGTATCAATTACAAATAACTGACGATGAGGTATGTAGAGATACAGGTTATATTTTTTCGTATCAAATTTTTATTGAAAATCATCCAGTACAATGGCAACTCAAGCTTAAGTTGTTGTTAAAACATAACCTTCCCAAGCATTATTTAATGTCGTATTTGAAATTCAGACAATTTTATCTACAGGATATTAATAAAGAAGAAATTACTTTAAAGTTAATAGATGATTATATTCAACAAGTAAGTGGGAGTTTAAACGTGCAAAATAAATAAAATAATGAGAAAATTATAACATTAATTCATTTAGGAGGTACATGTATGAGTCAACAACTTACTAGAGAAGAGCAAGAACGAAAATATCCAAATGAAACTTGGGATTTAACAACTATTTTTGAAAGCGATGAAGCTTTTGAAAAAGCATTAAAAGAGGTAGAAAGTTACCTAGGTAAAGAAGAACAATTTAAAGGACATCTAGGAGATAGTGCTAAAACTTTATATAATGCTTTAGCTTTAGAAGATGAGATTGGAACACAATTAGAAAAGGTGTATGTTTATGCACATTTAAAACAAGACCAAGATACATCTAACGATAAATATACTGGTTTTGAATCTCGTGCGCATCAACTCATCATAAAAATTAGCTCAGCATGGAGTTTCTTAGTTCCAGAGATTTTGCAAATTGATGAAGAGAAATTAGAATCTTTTATTAAGAGTAACGATGATTTAAAACGTTATGCATTTGACTTGAAATTAATTAATGAAAAACGTCCACATATTTTAGATGCTGATAAAGAAAAATTATTAACCCAAGCGCAAGATGCATTATCAACTCCAGAAAATGTCTATGGCATGTTTAGTAATGCTGATTTAGAATTTAAAGATGCAGTAGATAAAGATGGAAAAAAACATCCTTTAACACAAGGTACATTTATTAAATATTTAGAATCAGATGATCGTGAATTACGTCAGTCAGCTTATAACAACTTATATGAAGCGTATGGTGCATATAACAATACATTAGGCTCAACTTTAGCTGGTGAAGTTAAGAAAAATATTTTCAATGCTCGTGCGCATAACTATAAAACGGCACGTGAACGCGCTTTAAGTAATAACCATATTCCTGAAGAAGTATATGATAATTTAGTTGCAACAGTTCATAAATATCTTCCATTGTTGCATAAATACACTCAATTGAGAAAAGAACTTTTGGGTATTGATGATTTGAAAATGTATGACATTTATACTCCATTAGTTAAAGATGTTAAATTTGAAATGCCATATGACGAAGCTAAAGAATGGATGCTAAAAGCGCTAGAACCAATGGGAAAAGAATATTTAGATGTAGTTAAAGAAGGTTTAAATCATCGTTGGGTAGATGTTTATGAGAATAAAGGAAAACGCTCAGGTGCTTATTCTTCAGGCGCACATTTAACTAATCCATTTATTTTATTAAATTGGTCTGATACAATCTCTGATTTATATACACTTGTGCATGAATTTGGACATTCTGCACATAGTTACTTTAGTCGTAAAAATCAACCATCAAACTCTAGTGATTATTCTATCTTTGTAGCTGAAGTTGCTTCAACATGTAATGAAGCTCTACTAAGTGATTATATGGATAAACATTTAGATGATGATCGACGTCTATTATTACTAAACCAAGAACTTGAGCGTTTCAGAGCAACATTATTCCGTCAAACTATGTTTGCTGAATTTGAACATAAAATTCATCAAATTGAGGAAGCGGGAGAGCCATTAACATCAACTCGTATGAATGAAGAGTATGCTAAATTAAATAGACTATACTTCGGTGATGTAGTAGAAACAGATGATCATATTAGTAAAGAGTGGTCTCGTATTCCACACTTCTATATGAATTATTATGTATATCAATATGCAACTGGATATAGTGCAGCTCAAAGTTTAAGTCATCAAATTTTAACAGAAGGACAGCCTGCTGTTGAAAGATATATAAATGAATTCTTGAAAAAAGGTAGTTCTAATTACCCAATTGAAATTCTTAAGAATGCGGGTGTAGATATGACTACACCAGAACCTATAGAGCAAGCGTGTGAAGTTTTTGAACAAAAATTAAAAGCATTTGAAAAATTAATGAAGCACTAAAAAGAGTGTATTCGTTTTCAATGTGTCTAATTTGTGACATTTAGGGTGGAAATGTAGTTTAATATTGAAACGACGTTTTGAGCGTGTTATATTATATACATGAAATTAATCACATAACAAACATACCCCTTTGTTTGAAGTGAAAAATTTCTCCCATCCCCTTTGTTTAGCGTCGTGTAATCAGACACGGCGTTTTTTTATGCTTAATTATTAAATCAAGTTAATATAAAAAGAGCGATACACTTCATATAAGTGATCGCTCTTTGTTATTTCTTAGGCATTTTAGATTGCCAAAATTCGCCGTCAGGATAATTTAGTTTTTCAACTTTTTGTTGTAAAGCTAATTTTTTCAATTCTTTTACGAGTAATTTTTCCGGCCATTCATAAATAGTAAGCAATTCTTCCATCGTTACTAATTGTTTGGATTGAATATAAGTTTCGAGATTTGGAGGTAATTCTTTTTCGATAGGGCATCCCATTAATTCATTAATAATATAAGTATAAATATGATAAGGATAAAGGCCTTCGACTTTCAAACCTTCTTCATGTACATCTTCACTAAAAAATACAAGTGAAGGCGCTTGTTCAATTTCCATTTCTCTTGCAATATGCAAATCTATTTTCAAACTTTCGGTAAGTTTATTTTTTTGTAAGTCTTCTTTGAAAACATCATAATCTAAACCAGCATTTTTAATACAATTACAAATCATTTCTTCAGTGATAATATCTTTTTTCGGTATAATTTCGTTTTGCATTAAATGAATAAAACGTTCCGCTCTTAATCTACCTTGTAATTCAGCAGCTTTATATGCTAAAGCAATATTATCAAAATCTGAAGTACTTTGAGCTTGACATTTAGTCAAGACCTTTAATGAAGGATTCAAAATATGTCTGATTCGAATATATTGATTATACTCAATTCTTAATTTAGAAATAATTGCGGATAATTTAAAACAATCTTTATTAAAAGGATCAAAGAATGAATAAATTTCTATTTTATTTACAGGTGACAGATTAGTGTTTTCACGACTCGCATTATCTACAATTTTAAGTTCTTCAGCCATGTTTAACTCACCTTCAATTATATTTAGGAATTCACCATATGGTTAGCAGTTAAACGCAATCTTTCATACAAGTATTCGCCAACTCCTGCTGGAAATTGAGCTTTATTGATTGCTTTATACATATTTTCTAACCATGCATCTCTTTCATAAGTAGTAATTCTAAATTCCATATGTCTTTTTTTTAACATTGGGTGACCATGTTCTTGAGTGTATAAATCAGGACCTCCTAGAAATTGTGTTAAGAACTGCTTTTGCTTTCTACTTGTTTCTTTAAAATCTCCAGGAAATAAATGGTTGATTCTTTGATCATTCTCTACAAGAAAGTAGAAATAATCAATCATATCATACAAAGCTTTTTCTCCTATTACATCATAAGGTGTTGTAGCCATAGTATCACCAATTTCTATTAATATATTTCTAATATAACATGAATTTTTACATTTAAAAGTAATTTGACTTTTCACAAGTTTATCTCATATCTATCCTAATTGAGCTTGATATTCAAAAAAGCGTTGAACTTTATTTTTAGGGGGCTCATGAACTAGGTCAAATTGTTTTAATAAATTTTGAAATTTTTCAAAGCCTATTTGATAATCATTGACTTCAAATTCTAGTTCATAGTCTGTTTTATCAAAGTATTGACTTTTATCTAATACTAATAGTTCATTTTGAAATTCAACTTCTAATCTTTCAGTTGTCAATGCACCTAAAACACTTAATTCGTTTTCTTCAATATCAAATTCAGTAAGAATTTTTTGAATATCGTTAGGTAATGTTGATTTGACAATTGTTTGTCCAATATGAGGCTTAATATCGATTGGATGATTATATTCTATCAAGCCAACTTTAGCTGGTACTTTTAGTGTGATTTCAAATGTGTTTTGTTTAACACGTATTCTTAAAGCAGAACGATGATCACGTAGTTTGAAACTAGGTGATTCAATATAATAATTTGTTTGAGTGAATGGTGTGAGTTGTTTAAAGTAAGAATCTTTAATCGCGTTATATGTATTGAAATCAATTAATTGCTTAAATTCAATTTCATTATTAGTACTCATAATTACACCTCATTAGAAAATCTTTAGTATATTATTGTAGTTCATTATGACGGACATTTGTAAAAAATTAAAGTAATAACAATACTAAAAATAAAATATATGGAGCTAAATATTTAATCGTTTAGAGCATACTTGAACTATGGTACTCTAATGTGTGTTTGAAAGTTAAATTATGTTAAACTAATAAGGAATAATAAGGAGGAACAAGCATGCGTATATATGTAAATGAAATTAAAATCAAAGATGATAGCATTTATTGCTACTCAGAAGATCCAACTGATGGATTAGATGAAGTAGGACAAATGCTTGTAGATAGTGATAATTTTAGTTTTGCTTATTTATTAGATGATGGCTCGTCGTATTCATATTTGATTTTTGTACAAGAGACGTGGTCAATGTTACATAATAATAGAGATAAAAAAGTAATTATTAACGATGAATTAGAATTAGAACATTTTCAAGATGAATTAAGTTATATCCTAGAAAATGTTGAAGGAAATAATAACTATGGTAAGGAGTTTGTTTCAGCAGTTGAAGAAACTTTCGAACTAAAGTGAAACGGAGTGGAACCATATGAATCAATGGGAGCAATTTTTAACACCATATAAACAAGCAGTCGATGAATTAAAGGTGAAATTAAAAGGCTTACGTAAGCAATATGAAGTTGGAGACAACGCCTCACCCATTGAATTTGTAACTGGTCGTGTAAAGCCTATTACAAGTATCATTGATAAAGCGAATAAAAGGGGAATTCCTTTTGATCGATTACGTGAAGAAATGTACGACATAGCTGGTTTAAGGATGATGTGTCAATTCGTTGATGATATTGATGTAGTTGTTAACATGCTTAGACAACGACAAGATTTTAAAGTTGTAGAAGAAAGAGATTATATTAACAATACAAAACAAAGTGGTTATCGTTCATATCATGTAATTATCGAGTATCCAATTGAAACATTAAGTGGTCAAAAAATGATATTAGCTGAAATTCAAATTCGAACATTAGCAATGAATTTTTGGGCTACAATCGAACATACATTAAGATATAAATATGATGGAGATTATCCTGCTGAGATACAACATCGTCTAGAAAGAGCTGCTGAAGCGGCTTACTTATTAGATGAAGAGATGTCTGAAATTAAAGAGGAAATACAAGAAGCTCAAAAATATTATACTCAAAAACGTGCAAAAAAACATGACTGATGAGGTGTCAATACATGCGTTATACGATTTTATCTAAAGGTGACTCTAAATCAAACACGCTTAAACATAAAATGATGAATCAAATGAACTCTTTTCATATGATGGAGGATACAGAAAATCCAGAAATAGTAATATCTGTCGGTGGAGATGGAACACTTTTGCAAGCTTTTCATCAGTATAGTCATATGTTATCAAATGTAGCATTCGTTGGAGTACATACTGGTCATTTAGGTTTTTACGCAGACTGGTTACCTCATGAAGTTGAAAAATTGATTGATGAAATTCATCATTCTGAATTTCAAGTGATTGAATATCCATTACTTGAAATTATTGTTAAATATAACAACACTAAGAATGAAACACGCTATCTAGCACTCAATGAAGCAACTATGAAAACTGAAAATGGATCAACATTAGTAGCAGATGTCGCAATTAGAGGTAAACATTTTGAACGATTTAGAGGGGATGGTCTATGTATTTCTACACCTTCTGGGTCGACGGCTTATAATAAAGCACTAGGTGGTGCACTGATTCATCCTTCTCTTGAAGCCATACAAATTGCTGAAATTGCATCTATTAATAATAGAGTATTTAGAACGGTAGGTTCACCATTAGTATTACCTAAGCATCATACATGTTTGATTACACCTGTAAATCATAATACAATTAGAACAACAATTGACCATGTCAGTCTAAAACATAAAAATGTGAGCGACATTCAATTTAGAGTCGCAAATGAAAAAGTTCGTTTTGCTAGGTTTAGACCATTTCCTTTTTGGAAAAGAGTTCATGATTCGTTTATTGAAAGTGAAGATGATTGATGAAATTTGTATACCATATTCATAGCGAAGAAATGCTTAAGACATTTTTACAACGTCATAATTATTCAAAGAAAACAATTAGCGCCATTAAACGTGATGGCGCTTTAATTATTAATAGGCAACCTGTGACAGTTAGATATATGTTGAAAAAAGATGATCAACTTATTGTTAAACTGCCGGAAGAAGTTCCAAGTACATATCTTCGTCCTTCAAACAAACATATTGAAATATTATATGAAGATACATATTTAATTATCGTTTCAAAACCGGTGCATTTAAATTGTGCACCTTCAAGAGAACATCCTCATGATAGTTTAATTGAGCGCGTGATGTATTATTTAAATCATTCTACAAATAAAGTACAATATGTAGTACCTCATATTGTTACAAGATTAGATCGTAATACGACGGGCATCGTTATCTTTACTAAACATGGTCATATTCATCACCTTATGTCGACATTTGAAATAGATAAGCGATATATATGTGTGTGTTACGGTAAAACTAAAGAACAATCTATGATAGAGGCACCTATTGGTAGAAACAAAGATAGTATTATTACTCGGTGTATTACGCCATCTGGTAAACATGCAAAAACTGAATATAAAACGTTGAGTAGTCATCACAGTGCAAGTTTATGTGAAGTTAAATTACATACTGGACGAACACACCAAATTAGAGTTCATTTTAAGCATATTGGTCATCCACTTATTGGGGATGACTTATATGATGGTTTTCATCCTCGGATTCAAACACAATCTTTACAGTGTTATAAAGTAAAATTTAGACATCCAATATATAATAAAGAAATCGAGATTATTTTAGACTATAAAAACTTAGAAAAAATATATCAAAGTGTAAATTAAAATTAGGAGGTACATTTGATGTCATTAAATACAGAAACAACTGACATACAACATAATAAAGTATACAATCAAAAACTACTAGATGACAGTTTAAACCGCAATGATATAGATCAATTCAGAAAAGAATTTCTAACTATACATCAATATGAACAAAGTAAATATTTTGAAAATACAACGAATCAGAATAGACAAAGAATATTCGAATTTTTATCGCCTCAAGAAGTGAGTAGATTTTTTAATCAATTAGATATTGAGGGGAAAGAATATGAAATATTATTTGATTCAATGCATGCACATTATGCAAGTGAAGTATTAGAAAATATGTCTACAGATAACGCAGTTGATATTCTAAATGAATTATCTAACTCAAAAGTTGCCAGTTTATTAGCTTTGATGGATAACAGAGTCACAGATAAAATCAAAAAGTTATTACATTATGAAGAAGATACTGCTGGCGGTATCATGACTACTGAATATATTTCATTGGATATTGGTACATCTGTAAAAGAGGCACTCATGCTAGTTAAAAGTCAAGCACCTGACGCAGAAACGATATATGTGATTTATGTCGTTGATACTGCCGGTCAACTCGTAGGTGTTCTATCTTTGAAAGATTTAATTGTAGCAAATATTGATGCTCATGTTGAAGAAGTAATGATTCGACGTGTTGTAAGTGTAAATGTAGAAGAAGATCAAGAACGTGTTGCTCAAAAAATGAAAGATTATGACTTTATTGCTATGCCTGTGATCGACTATCAACATCATTTAGTAGGGATTATCACAATAGATGATATTTTAGATGTTGTAAATGAAGAAGCAGATGAAGATTATTCACGTTTAGCGGGGGTTTCTGATACTAAGTCTACTGATCAATCAGTATTTAAGAAAGCATTGAAGAGATTACCGTGGCTTATTATTTTAACATTTTTAGGTATGATAACAGCAACGATTCTGGGTGGTTTTGAAGATACCTTGTCGCAAGTTGCATTATTAGCAGCATTTATCCCTATTATAAGTGGGATGTCAGGAAATTCAGGAACACAATCATTAGCAGTGTCTGTTCGTAATATTTCTAATGGTGATATTAAAGAAAAAAGTAAACTTAAAATAGCTTTAAAAGAAGCAGGTAGTGGGTTAATCACTGGTTTTGTATGTGCAGTGATTTTATTCTTAATTATTGTCATTATTTATCGTCAACCATTCTTGGCACTGATTGTAGGTGCAAGTTTAACTATTGCCATGACAGTAGGTACGTTAGTAGGATCAATGATTCCAATCTTAATGAATAAAATTCATATCGATCCTGCTGTCGCAAGTGGACCATTTATTACAACTATCAATGATATTGTAAGTATGTTAATTTATTTTGGACTTGCAACAACATTTATGTCATATCTAACATAGGGGGATGAAATGGAATTTTTTTCTTTGGTCATAGTCGTCGTCGCAGCATTTCTTACACCGATTATTGTTAATCGATTAAACGTCACTTTTTTACCTGTTGTCGTAGCTGAAATATTAATGGGAATTATTATAGGAAATTCATTTTTAGGACTTGTCCACAAAGATGAAATGTTAAATATTCTGTCAACATTAGGTTTTATCTTTTTAATGTTTTTAAGTGGATTGGAAATTGATTTCAGCGCATTTAAAAAAGACACAAGAAAGAGACAGGGTATTGATAAAAATGAAAAGAATTTACCAAGTCATTTACAATTAGCACTTACAGTTTTTTCATTAATAATGGTGCTTTCAATCATTTTAGCATTTGCATTTAAATGGTTAGGCTTTGTAGATGATGTATTATTAATGGTCATTATTATTTCAACTATTTCATTGGGTGTAGTTGTGCCAACACTTAAAGAAATGAATATCATGCGCACAACAATAGGACAATTTATATTATTAGTAGCAGTATTAGCAGATTTATTTACGATGGTTTTATTAACTATTTATGGTGGAATCAATGGTGAAGGCGGAGGGTCAATTTGGCTATCTGCAATTTTAATCGTGTTTACTGCAATATTTTATTTGTTAGGTTCTGTATTTAAACGGTTAAATTTTATGCAACGCTTAATGGGTGGTACAACACAAATTGGTATACGGGCCATTTTTGCATTAATCATTTTACTGGTTGCTCTTGCTGAGGGTGTTGGTGCTGAATATATATTAGGTGCTTTTTTAGCTGGTGTAGTTGTATCACTGTTAAAACCTGATGAAGAAATCATTCATACTTTAGATTCATTTGGATACGGATTCTTTATACCGATATTCTTTATTATGGTCGGTGTAGATTTAGATATACCATCTTTAATTAAAGAACCCTCTTTACTTATTATAATTCCGATACTTATATTGTCCTTTATCGTTTCTAAGTTGATTCCTGTCTTATTTATTCGAAGATGGTTTGATACTAAAACAACTATTGCATCAGCATTTTTATTAACATCAACACTTTCGCTTGTTATTGCTGCAGCAAAAATTGCTGAAGAATTAAAAGCAATTACTTCTGAAATGTCAGGAATATTAATATTAAGTGCAATTATTACATGTGTATTTGTACCTGTTGTATTTAAAAAATTATTCCCAATTCCAGATGAAGTGAACCGGAAAATTGATATTGCGTTAATTGGTAAAAATCAATTGACTATTCCAATTGTTCAAAATCTGACTTCACAGTTATATAATATAACGTTGTTTTACCGTAAAGATTTAGGTGATCAGCGTAATTTACCTGACAATGTGACTGTTATTGAAATTAGTGAATATGAAGAAAGTTTATTAGAGAGACTTGGCTTATTTAATCAAGATATTGTCGTATGTTCTGCTAATGATGATGGCTTAAATAAAATGATAGCAAAATTAGCTAAATCTCATGGTGTAAACAGAGTTATTTGTCGACTAGAAAATAGTGGTGATGATGAAGAGTTAAAAACAGATGGTATTGAAGTATTTAGTAATTTTATTAGTAATAAAATTTTCTTAAAAGGTTTAATTGAAACACCAAATATGCTAAATATTTTAAGTAACGTTGAAACTTCACTATATGAAATTGAAATGTTAAATTATAAATACGAAAATATTCTATTGCGTCATTTCCCATTTGGTGGGGACATCATATTTGTACGTATTGTTAGAAATAATGAATCCATTGTACCACATGGAGATACGCAACTTAGATATAAAGACCGTTTAATTGTAACAGGTTCTAAAGAATATGTAGATGAACTCAAATCTGAATTAGAATTTTATTATTAATCTATTTAAAAGAGAGGACAAAATAAAGGGTATCTTTGAAAAATAACATAAAAAGATACATTACTTTATGTACCTCTCTTTTTATTGAGATGATTTGAAAATTTATTATTACTTTATTAAATATTATTAACAATGGTAAAATATGTATGTTAAAAACGTTTATAATGAACGAATTAATATAAAGTAATATAAGGAGATAATTTATATGATTAATTTAGAAAATAAAACCTTTGTCATTATGGGTATCGCTAATAAACGTAGTATTGGTTTTGGCGTAGCTAAAGTATTAGACGAATTAGGTGCTCATCTCGTATTTACATATCGTAAAGAGCGCAGTAAAAAAGAATTAGAAAAATTATTAGGCCAATTAAATCAAAAAGAGCATCATTTGTATCAAATAGATGTTCAAAAAGATGAAGATGTCATTAATGGCTTTGCGAAAATTGGTGAAGAAGTTGGAACTATTGATGGCGTCTATCATTCAATTGCATTTGCTAATATGGAAGATTTACGTGGTCGTTTTTCTGAAACATCTCGTGAAGGATTCCTACTTGCACAAGATATTAGTTCATATTCATTAACAATTGTAGCTCATGAAGCGAAAAAAATTATGCCGAATGGGGGTAGTATTGTAGCTACAACTTATTTAGGCGGAGAATTTGCAATTCAAAACTATAATGTGATGGGTGTTGCAAAAGCAAGTCTTGAAGCAAATGTTAAATATTTAGCATATGATTTAGGCCCAGATAATATTCGAGTAAATGCAATTTCTGCTGGACCAATTCGTACATTAAGTGCTAAAGGTGTAGGTGGTTTGAACTTAATTCTTAAAGAAGTTGAAGAACGTGCACCGTTAAGACGTAATGTAGATCAAGAAGAAGTGGGCAGAACTGCTGCTTATTTATTAAGTGATTTTTCAAGTGGTGTGACTGGAGAAAATATCCACGTAGATAGTGGTTTCCACGCAATTAAATAAGTTTAAATTGAAAAATAGTTATAAGATATATGATAAATCCGAGAGTCTGAGACAATGAGTTGTCTTAGACTCTTTTTATAAATCGACAGTTGATAACTGAATTGAAAATGCATTTGTATCAAGCTTTATTCAATTTCACTTCCAAGACTAGAACATAGAGACTTTTAATAAGAACATCTATATTCAACGCAAATTGGAGAGGCATAGGCATTGATGATGTAGAACGACGACTTAAAAATGAATTTTATCCCTCTTCTAGCTTTATATTATTTAATGTGATATGACATAAAAAAACTGCGAATAGAATATGTTCTATCCGCAGTAAGTAATTAAAAAGCATTAATAATTAAATTAATCTTTAACATCGCTATTTGCTTTATCAATGATACGTTGACGATACTTAAATACATTTCTTGCTACTGTTTTTAATACTGCATAAAGTGGAACAGCAATTAAAATAAGTGTGAATCCTCCTAAATCACCCGCTGCTAAGATAACAACAATGATTGTAAGTGGATGAATACTTAATGATTTACCCATGACGTTAGGTGTGATGACATTACCTTCAAGTTGCTGTGCAATTAATGTAACAACACAAACCCAAATAAATGTTGATGGACCATCGATAATTCCTAATATTGCAGCAGGCGCAAATGATAACCATGGTCCTAAAAATGGGATTAAGTTTGCTACACCAGCGAATAATACAAGCAATGGAGTATAAGGTAACCCAATAAGGGTATAACCAATATAAAGAATAATACCTAAGATGAAACTAACAGTAACTTGACCTTGAATATACGATTTTAACGTATAATTTAAATCTTTAAGTAAATCAACAACAAAAACTTTACGTTCTCCTTTGAAAAATTTACCAATTGCTGGAATAAATTTTTCATGATCTTTTAACATATAAATCAAGAAGAACGGTACCATAATCAATAAGAAGATGGTTGAAATAAGAGATGTGATATAAGTGATTGAATTTGCTAATATACCAGTTAAACTATCACTGATTGATTTCATTGTTGAATTAATTTTCGCTGTTACATCACTTGGTAATTTATCCATTTGATTTAATGAGAAATTAACCACTTGCTCTGCATCACGTTGTAAAGTTGGTGTTGCTTTGATTAAATTATTAACATTAGAAATAATAATAGGCGCAATGAAAGCTACTACGATAGCGATAATAGCGATTAATACGATAAAGATAGTTAAAATACTTGCCCAACGTGGGAAACCCCATTTTTCCAAAAGTGTTTGAAAAGGTAAGCAGATATAAAATAAAAATCCACTTAACAAGAATGGAAGAAACACTGAACCAATAATAGTTGCTATAGGTGTAAATACACTATGCACTTCCATAAATAACTTTATAAGTACGAACAGGATGATTAAGAAAATCCCAGTTCGAAACCATACTTTATTAAGCATAGACTTACTTCCTCCTAAAGTAATGAATTCATTAGTAATAAGTATATCTTAAATAAGAGATGTTAAAAAGGAAAAGTTGATTAACTAAAAAAGAATTATATTATAATATTTAGTTGTATAAAAATAGATGAGCTTAATTAAACAATTCCTAATTTTCTTAAAAAAGTATATAAAATCTAAAATAAAAAAGCTTATTATAAACGTTTATATCACTGTCACTAATAAATAAAATTGATACAATATGAATATATATGAAGGAGAGAAGATAACATGGGAGAATTTAAAGCTGGAAAAATTAATAAATATATTTTGAGTAGTGACATTCTAGAAAGAGATATCACATTGTCGATTTATCTTCCAGAAGATTTTACTGAATTATTTAAGTCTCAGGTGATTATTTGTTTTGATGGATTGGATTTTTTCCGATTTGGAAGGATTCAGCGTGAATATGAACGTCTAAGAAAAGAGGAACATATTGAACGTGCTATTATTGTTGGATTTCATTATGAAGATGTTGAGAAACGTAGAGAAGAGTTTCATCCTCAAGGTAGTCGTAGTCAAAAGACGATTCAGTCAGTAGTTAAAGAGCTTTTACCTTTCATTGATCAAACGTTCCCTACATATAAGGTGGGAAATTCTAGATTATTAATAGGAGATAGTTTAGCTGGAAGTATTGCCTTTCTTACTTCATTGACTTATCCTTCAATATTTAGTCAAATAGCTATGTTTAGTCCGCACTCAGATCATACTGTTCTTGAAAAATTTGAGACATGTAAGCAACGTAATCGATTAACGATTTGGCATGCGATTGGTAAAGATGAAGTCGATTTTAAATTACCAACGACTGGTGAGCAAGCGGATTTTTTAACTCCAAATAGAAAGCTAGCAAACCTTATTGAACAAGATGAGCGTGTCACTTACGTATACAATGAATTTAATGGTAGTCATAATTGGAAATCATGGAAACCTATGCTCGGAGATATTCTCTATTATTTTTTAAATAATAGTACATATTAATAGTTTACAAATCTTTTTTTGAAAGCCTTTTCAAAAAATGTTGTATCTAATAACGTATTAAATAGAATTTTGATATAATAGAAGTATGTTAAACAAAGGAGGAATTTCAATGAAGATAGGATTAGCACTTATTCCGTCACAATCATTTCAAAATGAAGTAGATGGCTATCGTAAGCGTTATGATACTGAGTATGCACGTATTATGCCACATATTACGATTAAACCTCACTTTGAACTTAAAGAAACAGAATTAGATTCATTTAAAGACGAAGTTAAACAAACATTAGATGGATTTAAACCTGTAGAGGTCCACGTGACAAAAGCTTCAAGCTTTAAACCGACAAATAATGTTATTTATTTTAAAGTAGAAAAAACAGAAGAATTAGAAAATTTATTTAATACATTTAATACCGAATCATTTTATGGTAAAGCTGAACATCCATTCGTTCCTCATTTTACGATTGCTCAAGGCTTAACGAGTCAAGAATTTGAAGATATATTTGGTCAAGTGAAGCTTGCAGGGGTAGACCATAGAGAAACCATCGATGAACTTTCATTGTTACATTACAATGAAGATGAAGATAGATGGAACATTGTTGATAGTTTTAAACTAGCATAATATGTATATAAAAAAAGAAGTCAAAACATTTTAGTTTTGACTTCTTTTTTTAAGAATATTTTTGATGCTTTCTACTTTTGATAAAATAAATGCCATAAAAAATAGCGAGTAATAGAAAAATCAAAGCTGAGACATAGAATGTATTATTTAATCCATTTGAGAATTGAGCGATAAGGCCTCCGAAAAGAGGACCAATCATTGAACCAAAGCCTTGGACGCTATTAAATACACCCCAAGTTTCTTCTTGTTCAGATGGATCGATATGTCCAGCCATAAAAGTATTCCAAGCAGGTAATAAAATGCCATACATTAAACCTATAAAGGCGGCAACTATCCAAACAACAATAATATTGTTAACTAGTGAGAGACCAAAAATAAATAGCGTAAACAATATGAATCCTACAAAAATAACGGTATACATAAAGCCAGTGCTATTTTTATCGATCATTTTAGATAAAAATAACATTGATATTGCACAACCAATACCACCAATAGCGATAGCAGCAGTATATTCAATAGTTGTTACCCCCACAACTTTTGTAGCATACGTCGGCAATATTGGAAGCAAAGCTGATATTGAAGCACCTTGCAACAAAATACCTGGGAATAAAATCATATGACGTTTCATTACCTCTACGATTTGACCTAATTGTTCTTTCACAGGTTTAGTATTATAATTTGTGAGTTTTACATCTACAAAATAATAAAGTATCCATGCAATGATAACGACAAGAGACATCGCAAATGCAAATCGCGTTGGATGTATTTTGACTAGAACATTCATAAACGCCCAGCCTACAAGCAAACCTAATAACCATGAAAAGTATACATAACCCATTTGTTTGCCACGTTGACTTTCTTCCACACTAGATAACATGATTACCCATATTGGACTTACTGCAATCCCTAGCATAATTGCACTAATGATGATAATGATGGGATTAGCTGGAAAGAAAATAATTAGAAACAAGCTTAAAAAAGCTAATAAAAAACCTAAATTAAGGACGATTTTAGTCCCGAATTTCTTTAATAAAAAACCAATCACAAAGTTAGTAGCTGCATCTGAAATAAAATGAATAGATAGTGCTACTGAAGTCACAGCTACAGCAATAGAGGTTACAGTAGGTAAATAGTTAACATAACTTAATACATACATTCCTCTAGCAAATTCCATTAAAAATAAAATAACGAGCATTATTTTAAAGTTTTTACTTATGCTTTTATTGTTTGACAAAGAACTTGGCATATAATGGCACCTTTCCATAAATTTCTTGCTGTTGAGATGAATGATCGAGCATATTCAATAAATCGATACAAAGTCGATGGGTTGAATAATCTACTCTATCCTGACGCATTGTATTTATCATTAGAGTTAATTTGTTCGAATCATGTGTTAATTCAGAGACAATGTCAATTGCATCTTCAGGAGTATCAGCAATTCTACCATACCCTTTTTCTTGGAAATAATACGCATTTTCTAGTTCTTGTCCTGGAGCAGGATTTAAGAAAATCATTGGGATACTTCTTGTCAAACCTTCGGATATCGTAATCCCACCTGGTTTAGTAATCATTAATTGACTTGAAGCCATCCATTCATTCATATGTTTTGTATATCCTAAAATGAGAACGTTGTCGTAAGATTTAAATCTAGCTTCCAAATTACGTTTAAGTCCTTTACTTCTACCACAAATCATAACGACTTGAGAATGAGGACTTTTTTCTAAGATACGTTCTATCATATGTTCAAAACCTTTTGATACTCCAAAAGCACCTGCAGACATAAGGATAGTAGTTTTTTTAGGGTTTAAATGATATTTTTTTAGCCAAGCCTGTTGATCAATATCCGTTTCAAATTTATCAGAAATAGGGATACCTGTGACTTTAATTAAAGATGCCGGTACACCAACGTTTACAAAGTCTTCTTTTGTATCTTCAGTAGCCACATAATATCTATGAGAATTTGGAGTAATCCAGTTCTTTTGTAGACGATAATCCGTCATGACTGTTGCGATAGGAATACGCATGTTAAATTGTTCAGTTAATACTGACATCACGGGCGTTGGAAAAGTCATTAAAATCAAGTCAGGCTTTTCTTTTAAAAGTAGGTTAATTAATTTATTTAAACCATAGTATTTATAAAAACATTTATCTAATTCATCTGGTCGACTATAATAAAAGTTTTTATACATATTTCTAAAATATTTAAAGCTATTGATATACCATTTTTTACAAATAGACGTAAGGATGGGATGTGCTTCCATAAATAAATCATGCTCAATAACAGAAATATGAGATAGATTCATGTCATTCAATTGATTGACAATACTTTGTGTCACTTGTAAATGACCATTTCCAAATGATCCAGTGATAATCAATATCTTTTTATTTTGAGTAACCATTAATAGTCACCCTCCAATAATTTAAGTTTAATCCATCGAATAATGTATTACAGTAAAAAATACATACGGGTATAAATAATATGTATTTTATTCAAGAAAGTCATAAAATTCATTTATAGTGAATTATAGCATATTCGAACAATGATTACTTTAACTTTATACCCTTATCCTAGCACTAATAAAGTGAAATGTATGGGACTTACACTAAGATAAGAAAAAATTTATAAATAATTAACTTGGAATTAATATTAATAATATAGAAGATACAAAAATTATTTGATTTTGAGTAGTTCAGAATTTACTTTTTTAGGTGAGAATAAATTTATCAACAACTTTAAAATGTGTATAATAGAGATATTGAAAAAAAGGAGCGATACATTTTGAATGCGAATGAGTTGTTCAATAAAATAAGAGTTAAACAAGTTATAGGAACTTTAGATATAGATATCACTGATATTACTACAGATTCTCGAACTGCTAGTGGAGAAAGTATCTTTGTAGCCTCTAAAGGATATACTGTAGATAGTCATAGATTTTGTCAAAACGTCATTGACCAAGGAACTAAAATTATAGTTGTAAACCGTAAGCAAGAAGTTAAAGGAGAAGTAACACAAGTTATTGTACCTGATACTTTAAGAGTAGCCAGTATATTAGCGCATACATTATTTGATTATCCAAGTCAACAACTCACTACCTTTGGCGTCACTGGCACAAATGGTAAAACTTCAATCGCGACGATGATTCACTTAATTTACAGAGGATTAGACAAAAATAGTGCATATTTAGGTACGAATGGATTTCAAATTAATGAAGAAAAAACAAAGGGGGCAAATACTACTCCTGAAACTGTATTGCTTACTAAGAAAATTAAGCAAGCTGTAGACAGTAAAGCTGAAGCAATGACTATGGAAGTTTCAAGTCATGGATTAGCTCTAGGACGATTAAGAGGGGTAGAATTTGATGTAGCTATTTTTTCAAATTTAACACAAGATCATTTAGACTTTCATGGCACAATGGAAGCTTATGGACATGCTAAATCATTACTATTTAGTCAATTAGGTGAAGATTTATCAAAAGAAAAGTATGTGGTATTAAATAATGATGATGATTTCTCTAAATATTTAGAAACGGTAACACCATTTGAAATATTGACATATGGTATAGATAATGGAGCACAGTTTATGGCTCAAAATATCAAAGAATCTTTACAAGGTGTACAATTTGATTGTGTTACTCCATTTGGCACGTATCATGTTTCATCACCATATGTAGGTAAATTTAATATCTCAAATCTTATGGCAGCTATGATAGCAGTGTGGAGTAAAGGAGTCGATTTCAAAGATATCGTAGAAGTGGTAAAATCTTTAGAACCTGTTGAAGGGCGTCTAGAGGTTTTAGATCCATCACTTCCAATCGATTTAATTATTGATTATGCACATACTGCTGATGGTATGAATAAACTGATTGACGCAGTGCAACCTTTTGTTAAACAAAAGCTCATCTTTTTAGTAGGCATGGCTGGCGAACGTGATTTAACAAAAACGCCTGAAATGGGCGCTGTTGCATGTCGAGCAGACTATGTTATTTTTACACCTGACAATCCAGCAGATGACGACCCTAAAATGTTGACTGCAGAACTTGCTAAAGGGGCAACACATAATAACTATGTAGAATTTGAAGATCGAGCTGAAGGCATTAAACATGCTATCGAAGTCGCGAATCCAGGTGATACAGTTGTACTTGCTTCTAAAGGTAGAGAACCTTATCAAATTATGCCAGGACACGTGAAAGTGCCACATCGTGACGATTTAATTGGTTTAGAAGCTGCGTATAAAAAATTTGGAAAATCCAACTATGATCATTAAGCAACTTTCTGAACAAAATGAAATAATCAATGTCTATCTATATGAAAATGTGCATCATTCTTATTATATGATAGCTATTCCTGATATGTTTTGGTCTGTAGAATTAAATGCACAACTCAATGAACAAGAAATAAATGAAGAGTTAATAATGCAATTATTTACATTTAAAGAAGAAAGTGAAGCATTGCGTATAGCTTCTCAGTTATCTAAGTGGATAATAAAGGATTTAAAGGAGAATAATGAATGAGTTTAAAAGAAGAAATAGAATCAAGAAAGACGTTTGCTATTATCTCACACCCGGATGCTGGTAAAACGACGCTAACTGAAAAATTATTATATTTTAGTGGTGCTATTCGTGAAGCGGGTACTGTAAAAGGGAAAAAAACAGGGAAATTTGCAACCAGTGACTGGATGAAAGTGGAACAAGAACGTGGTATTTCTGTGACCAGTTCAGTCATGCAATTTGATTATGATGATTATAAAATTAATATTCTAGATACACCAGGACACGAAGACTTTTCTGAAGATACATACCGAACATTAATGGCGGTTGATAGTGCAGTAATGGTTATCGATTGTGCGAAAGGGATCGAACCTCAAACATTAAAATTATTTAAAGTATGTAAAATGAGAGGCATTCCTATCTTTACTTTTATCAACAAATTAGACCGTGTAGGTAAAGAGCCATTTGAACTATTAGAAGAAATTGAAGAAACATTAAATATTGACACCTATCCAATGAATTGGCCAATAGGAATGGGTCAAAACTTTTTTGGTATTATCGATCGTGAGACTAAAACTATTGAACCTTTTAGAGATGAAGAGAATGTATTACATTTAAATGATGAGTATGAACTTAAAGAAGAACATACTATTAGCAATGATAGTGCTTTCGAACAAGCGATTGAAGAGTTTATGTTAGTTGAAGAAGCTGGCGAAAAATTTGATAATGAAGCATTATTAAATGGTGATTTAACTCCTGTATTCTTTGGATCAGCATTGGCTAATTTCGGGGTTCAGAATTTCTTGAATGCATATGTAGATTATGCGCCCATGCCTAATGCTCGTCAGACAAATGAAAAAATTGAAGTTAGCCCGTTTGATGACGAGTTCTCAGGTTTTATATTTAAAATTCAAGCGAATATGGATCCTAAACATAGAGATAGAATTGCTTTTATGAGAGTAGTCAGTGGTGCGTTTGAAAGAGGTATGGATGTGACTCTACAACGTACCAATAAAAAACAAAAAATCACACGTTCTACCTCTTTTATGGCAGATGATAAAGAAACCGTCAATCACGCTGTAGCTGGAGATATTATTGGATTATACGATACAGGTAACTACCAAATTGGTGATACATTAGTTGGAGGTAAACAAAAATTTAACTTCCAAGATTTACCGCAATTTACACCTGAAATTTTCATGAAAGTCTCTGCTAAAAATGTAATGAAACAAAAACATTTCCATAAAGGAATTGAACAGCTTGTGCAAGAAGGTGCGATTCAATATTATAAAACACTTCATACGAATCAAATTATTCTCGGTGCAGTGGGTCAATTACAATTTGAAGTATTCGAGCACAGAATGAAAAATGAATACAATGTAGATGTCGTCATGGAACCTGTAGGTAGAAAAATTGCACGTTGGATTGAAAATGAAGAGGATATTCAAGATAAGATGAACACGTCACGTTCTATTTTAGTGAAAGACAGATATGATAAGTTTGTTTTCTTATTTGAAAATGAATTTGCTACACGTTGGTTTGAAGAAAAATTCCCAGATATTAAACTATATAGTTTATTATAAAAAAATGACAATATAAGGTTTAAGTTAAAATAATAATAAAGAGATACAATAATTTTAGCTTTAACATTGTTTATATATATCAAATCTGGTTATAATACTCTTAACAAATAAATACCTATGGCTTAATGTCAGAGGGGAGTAACTTGAGAATTTGAGATGCTATATTACTAACATCTTAAATTCAGCATTTTATCGTCATTACGAAGTTGATACTTCCGGTAAAATGAGCAAATTTGCTAAGTGAGACCTTTGCTATGAATTAGCATAGGTCTTTTTATTTGTATAAATAAATAAAGGAGCTGTCTTTTCATGGATCCAAGCTTAATTTTACCTTATTTGTGGGTAATATTAGTGTTAGTATTTTTAGAAGGATTACTAGCAGCAGATAACGCAGTTGTAATGGCAGTAATGGTTAAACATTTACCACCAGCACAGCGTAAAAAAGCATTATTCTATGGTTTACTAGGAGCATTTATTTTCCGTTTTATTGCTTTATTTTTAATTAGTATTATTGTGAATTTCTGGTTTATTCAAGCGATTGGTGCTGCATACTTAATTTTCATGTCTATTAGAAATCTTTGGAATTTCTTCCATAAGAAAGATGAAGAGGAACAAGTTGGGGATGAACATCATTATGATGAAACTGGCGCTGAAAAGAAAGTAAGTGCTGGAAAATTTTGGGCTACCGTATTTAAAGTAGAGTTTGCTGACATTGCCTTTGCAATTGATTCTATGTTAGCAGCAATGGCTATTGCAGTGACACTTCCTAAGATGGGTATTCATTTTGGCGGTATGGATTTAGGTCAATTTGGAGTCATGTTCATCGGTGGTATGATTGGTGTTATTTTAATGCGTTTTGCAGCAACATGGTTTGTTGATTTATTAAATAAATATCCAGGTTTAGAAGGTGCCGCTTTTGCAATTGTTGGCTGGGTAGGTATTAAATTAGTAGTTATCGTATTAGCTCATCCAGATATTGGCGTATTATCAGAAGACTTCCCACATAGTACGTTATGGCAAGCAATCTTTTGGACTGTAATGATTTTATTAGTTGTGATTGGATGGTTAACATCAGTACGAAAAAATAAAAAGAATGCTAAGCATTAGATGTAATCGATACCTTTTGAAGTTTTTTTATAAAAGACTTCAAAAGGTTTTTTCAATTAATAACTATTTGTCAAATATTTTTAGAAAATATTTGACAATCGTTTGCTTATTAACACTAATGATATTAAAATTTAAGTAATATATAAATAAATTAAGATAGATATATAACCACATAAAAGTAAATCATTTTTTAGTGATATATATTGTGATTTCAAGGTTAGGAGTGGGCATCTTTGGATAATGATAAAAAACAAGTGATACCGCGTAGTAAATATGGGCGTAAACGTCACGAATACTTTCATAATGAAGAACGTGAGGAACGTATTGAACGTGAAAGACAAAAGCGTGAACATTTAGCAGAAAAAGAACAGCATCAAGCAAAAGTAAATGAAGAACGTGTCAAAGATAATTTAAGAAAAGCTAGAATTGAGAAATTAACACAAGAAGAAATTCAACAACAACAACATTTAGCTAAGTTAAGATCAAAAAGAGATGCATCAAACACAGCTAAGAAAAATAATAGGCATCATTTAACTCTGCCTGAAGAACAACACCTTAAACAAGAAGACATACATAATGAGGAATTGAAACAGCAAAAACCAATTTCGAGTAATGGCTCAAAAAGTGAAAATGAAACGAATAAATCTATAGAACCAACTTATAGTAGATTGAATAAAAATAATGAATCTCGTCCAAAGTCTAAACAAGAAAAAGACAATCAACATAATGATACAATTAAAACACAATCTAAACATCCAACAATCACTGAAGAATCATACACTTCAACTAAGGATAAAGAATCAATCCATACTGAGAAAGAACAAATTTCAACTCAGCAACGTTCAACTCAAGTAGAACATACTAAGAGTGAACAATCAAAGCACATATCTAATTCTGATAAGAATACGACAGAAAATATATCGGATCAACAATCTCATGAATCACATGAACAATCATCAAATGATACAAAAAATAAAGTCGTTGACTTTTTAAAAGAACATTGGATTAAAATTTTAATCGCAATTGCGTTAATATTAATTTTAGTTTTAGTAAAAGCTATTTTTACTGAACCTTCACAAGAACAACATTCAAATCAAACACATACACAAGATAAGAAGTACACAACAACTATGAAAAACGCTAATAATACTGTCAGATCAGTGGTAACAGTAGAAAGTGACGCACCTAAGAATACTTCAGTTCAAAAAACAAATTCAAAATTAGATAGTGAACTTGGCTCAGGTGTCGTCTACAAAACTGTAGGCGATACTTTTTTTGTATTAACAAATACACATATTGTTGGTGAAGCAGATAAAGTTAAGATTACATATGGAGAGAATAAAAGTATAAAAGGTGACGTGGTCGGAAAGGATAAATGGTCAGATATTGCAGTAGTGAAAGCAAAAATCAATGATAAAAATATTAATTCTATCCATATTGGAAATTCAGATAAATTAGTTTTAGGGGAATCGATATTAATTGTAGGTAATCCTCTAGGAGAAGAGTTTAGAAATACGGTATCAAAAGGGATTATTTCGGGGCTAAATCGGTTGGTTCCTGTTGATTTTGATAAAGATAATAAAAATGATGAATTGATGCAAACGTTCCAAATTGATGCTTCTGTTAATCCAGGAAATTCAGGTGGAGCTGTAGTTAATAAAGATGGAGAGCTTATTGGTATCGTTTCATTAAAAATTAATATGCCAAGTATAGAAGGAATGGGTTTTGCTATTCCCATTAATGAAGCTAAATCAATCGCTAAAGAGCTTGAGAAAAATGGGAAAGTAAATTACCCCAATACTGGAATAGCTTTAGAAAATGTAAATGATTTAAATCATTATGAACGCTCACTTTTAAAATTACCTAATGATATAAATGATGGGATTTTAGTGAAAAAATTAAAAGATGACGGTTTAGGTAAAAAATCAGGTTTAAAAATTGGTGATGTCATTGTAAAATTAGAAGGTAAAACATTAAAAGATAATTTGCAGTATAGACACATCCTGTTTAACCATCGACAAGATTTAAAAACGTTAACCGCTAAAATTTACAGAGATGGAAATATTCAAGATATAGAAATTAATTTGAAATGACATTGAGGTGACAAACTAATGTCTATTTTCAGTAAATTATTCAAAAAATCAACGCCTCAACAAGGTATTGTTTTATATTATTTAATTGCAATTGTCGTTGCATTTTTATTACTCAATTTACCTTTTGTACATAAACCTGGCGTGAAGGTGAGTCCTATAGATACATTGTTTGTAGCTGTATCTGGAATTAGTGTGACCGGTTTAACGCCAGTCAGTATTATTGATACCTATTCATCATTTGGCCAACTTATCATTTTAATTATCTTAAACATCGGTGGCATAGGTGTAATGGCGATAGGTACAGTGTTGTGGGTAGTACTTGGTAAACATATTGGTATGCGCGAACGTCAACTTATCATGCTTGATAATAATAAAGACACAATGAGTGGGACAGTTAAGCTTATTATTGAAATTGTTAAAACCATCATGACTATCGAAATTGTAGGTGCACTCTTGCTTGCATTTTATTTTTACAGAGACAATCCTGATTTAAAAAATGCTTTAATGCAAGGTTTGTTTGTATCTATTTCAGCTACTACAAATGGTGGGTTAGATATTACTGGCCAATCACTAGTTCCATATGCCAAAGATTACTTTGTACAAACTATTGTAATGTTTTTAATTATTCTTGGGTCTATTGGTTTTCCAGTATTACTTGAAATCAGAGCTTATATACGAAATAGGGTAAGTCATTTTAGATTTTCTTTATTTACTAAAATTACAACAACGACTTACTTTTTCTTATTTATATTTGGATTTTTATCTATTTTAGCACTTGAGTATAATCATGCATTCAAAGGATATAATTGGCATCAATCTTTATTCTATGCATTATTTCAATCTGCAACTACACGTAGTGCTGGATTACAAACCATTGATGTGACACACTTTAGTGATGCAACAAATGTCATTATGAGTATTCTCATGTTTATTGGATCTTCTCCGAGTTCAGTAGGAGGAGGTATTCGAACAACGACATTTGCGATACTTATTTTATTTGTGATTAATTTTAATAACAATACAGAAAAATCATCGATTAAAGTATTTAATAGAGAAATTCATACCATCGATATACAACGTTCTTTTGCTGTGTTTATAATGGCGACAGTACTTACTTTTGTAAGCATCATTATTATATTAGCAGCAGAAGCCAATAATTTATCATTCTTACAGGTGTTTTTTGAAGTCATGTCTGCGTTTGGAACATGTGGCTTATCACTTGGGGTGACAGATAATATTAGCAGTATTACCAAGGTCGTCTTAATGCTTCTTATGTTTATAGGACGTGTCGGTTTAATATCATTTATTATTATGATATCTGGTCGTAAAGAACCTGATAAATTTAGTTATCCAAAAGAGAGAATTCAAATTGGATAACTAAAAAAGGAAAGTGGGATACATTCATTTTGAATTCGTTATCCCACTCTTTTTTGTATGTAGATAGTTATGTTTTAAATAAAAAAAGAATATCGTTATTGAAATGAATCGTGATACCAATTAAAAAAACCTTTTCTTAGTTTTAGCAACTAAGAAAAGGTTTTTATCCATGAAAGATAAGTAATAAAATGATGGCAACAATTTGACCTAAAGACGATGTAACAATACGTCTTGTATACTGATAACTCAATGATAATATGACTTGAGCTATAAAGATAAAAATAACAATCCACCATTTATCAAGATAGATAAATAAAGAACTAGAACATAATGCAGGTATTAAAATTGTTAGCCAGCGAGGTAGTCTAAATTTATTTAACTCTTTTTGTAAGACAGCACGCATGTATAACTCATGACAAGGGATGACAAATAAGATAGTAACTAACATTTGCCATTTAAAATATACACCTGTTCTTGATAATTCTTTAATTAATTCGGTATAAGTAATTTGTGACGATATAAATGAAAATATAAGTTGTATTATCACTAATACAACACCTGTGATTACGCCCACACCAATAGAGGTTAATAGACGTTTTGATGTGATATCACGTTGATAAAATACATAACTAATGCCAGCAATTAACATTATACCAGTATATAAATACCAATATTCTTGATGTTCTCCCCACATTATAAATAAGATAAGATGAAATACAATAAAACTTGCAACAAACCAAATTAAGGGTTTAGATGTATTTTTCATTTAATATTAACCTTCTTATTCAACGATTTTATATCGTTTGTGATTAATAACTGTTTTTTCAGGTAAATCTAGTTCATTAAAATTTTCCATAATTGTCAAATCAACAATAACTGAATTATCATTAATTTTTTCAACACGGCCTCTTAAACCGTCATAAAATTCTACAATATTTCCAACTTCTGCAACAGTCATTTCGAGTCCTCCTCAAATCATAGCTAGACTATATTGTACTAAAATTTACACTACAAATAAACAAATATATACTAAAATCAGAAAATATTATATTATTTTTGAAAATAATGCCATAATTAAGTTAAATAATCGATAGTGGAAGATATATTGCATTATTAAATTTTAAAAGAAAGAGAAAGGTGAGAGCTATGAAATTTGTAAGTAATAATAATATTACTGATCCTACAATTAACTTAGCCATGGAAGAATATGTACTTAAATATTTACCTGCAGATGATAGTTACTTTTTATTTTATGTTAATGAACCCTCAATCATTGTAGGTAAAAATCAAAATACAATTGAAGAAGTTAATAAACAGTATGTAGATGAGCATCATATTCATGTTGTACGACGAATTTCTGGAGGAGGAGCTGTGTACCATGATAAAGGCAATTTGAATTTTAGTTTTGTAACGAGTGATGATGGTAACAGTTTTCATAACTTCAAGAAATTTACTGAGCCTATTGTTCAAGCTTTACAATCTATGGGTGTAGATGCAGAAATGACAGGCCGTAATGACATTCAAGTAGGCGCAGCTAAAATTTCTGGAAATGCTATGGTTAAGGTTAAAAATCGTATGTTTAGTCATGGTACATTAATGCTAAATAGTGATTTAGAAGAAGTACAAAACGCATTAAAAGTGAATCCTAAAAAAATTCAATCTAAAGGTGTGAAGTCTGTACGTAAACGCGTAGCAAATATTGAAGAATTTTTAGATGACTCTATTACAATTGATCAATTTAAGCAAATTATTTTAAAAAACATCTTTGGTGAGCATGAAGTAGAGGAATATCATTTAACGGAAGAAGACTGGAACAATATTAAGCAATTAAGCAATGAAAAATATCGTACTTGGGATTGGAATTATGGTAAAAATCCTAAATATAATTTTGAACGGGACGAGAAGTTTGAAAAAGGATTCATTCAAGTTAAATTTGATGTCAAAAAAGGAAAAATTGAACATGCTAAAATCTTTGGCGATTTCTTTGGAGAAGGAAATGTCAATGAATTAGAAGATGCTTTAGTAGGAATATTACACGATTATACTCATATAAAAGAAGTAATGGAAGACTATGACTTTTATCATTACTTTGGTGATATTGATAAAGACAGTATATTGAAGTTAATGGCGTATTAGTTTAAATATAAAAAAGGAGTCAAATTGTAGAAACATTGGCTCTTTTTTTATAAAAAAAACTCTTTACTTAAAAAGTAAAGAGTCAAATGACGGAAACGGAGGGATTCGAACCCTCGCGCCGCTCTCGCGACCTACACCCTTAGCAGGGGCGCCTCTTCAGCCAACTTGAGTACGTTTCCATATGGCTCCGCAGGTAGGATTCGAACCTACGACCGATCGGTTAACAGCCGATAGCTCTACCACTGAGCTACTGCGGAATAATATAACGTGTTCTTCAATCAATACAAATACAATTATATCAATAATCTTAAAATTTGCAAGAGATTATCTTTAAAAAATATACGGAACATTTACACTAAATTAATATAATCGTTCCGTATATTTTAAAAATAAACATACAGCTATTTATCTTCTAATAAAGAATAGTGTGAAAGTGCCTCAAAAATATTTAAAGATGTTTTTTCATAATCGATTGGCATATCTGGATTATTAGATTTCATTCTTGCTTGTTTATCAATCATATAGTAATAGAAAATAGAATTAGAATATTGATGCCATAAACTATGAAAAGATACATTTAATGTTAGTGCTTCTTGATTTGCAAAGATAATTTTACTCTTTCTGTTTTTTAATGGCTTAATATCAGAAATATAATGCATATTAATCCATATATTTTCTTCTAAACGGTCTGAATGTGTTGGGAAAAAGTAAGTTGGAAACAATGGTGTGAGAAGGATGGGAGGTTTACTAGTTATTCCAGCAATGCGTTGAGTTTCAGCTTTCTTGCTTAAGTAGTTATTGCCATAAAATCTACAAGATCGTTCAATAATTTTTTGAGTTTTAAAAGGACTTATTTCTCGTGAGGTATCGAATTTGAGGATTTCTGAGCCGTTCGGTTGTTGATGATCGTCAAATGTAGGTCTAATCACCATATCACCTTTACGTATGACATAAATCGTATTAGGAGGTTTATTGAACTGAGTCATAAGATCAGCTCCTTATTTAATTATTTATTATTAAACACGAAGAGTGATTAATAATATAAAATTATTATATAAAAAAAGTATATGTTGTCAAGTTATTATTTAAAAATAAAATTACACTAATTTATTTAGAAAAGTCTGAATATTCATTGATTTCAAAATAAAAAGCTTGTATACTATTTTTAAATTAATAGAAAGGTAGTGAATCTTATGTATTACAATACAAATGTTAAACATACCACACTAGAAGAATTTGTAACGACGGTGAATGATTTAGGTGTAGAACTTGTGATTGACGAAGCGTTACGTTTAGAAAGAAAGAAACAACTTGTAACATTAATTGATGAAGCTTTGGTTAATAGAAATGAAGATGATTTTAATCAATATACTACTGAATTAAAACATTTGGAGGCATTTCTCAATGAGTAAATCCGGTTCCAATGAATCACTATAAAAAGGTCTATTCTCTAAAATAAAGTGAATAGACCTTTTTAAATTATTTTCTTTTTGAATTTCCTTCTATTTTATTTTTAATCCATTTTAAGACATAGCCTGTAATAATTGTTCTCACAATACGTTTAATAAAGTTTTTCATAGTCACATTCTCCTTTTTAAAACTATTATTAATTTATACCCCATTTTCTTTAATTTAAAGAAGAAAGTTTAAAAACTTTCGCTTGTTTTTATCTGGGTATAAAAATATATCCATTATTATCAGCTTTAGTAGTAAAGATAATGATAATGCCATGAATAATCGAAACAATTGTTGGAATAAGTGTCCAAAAGAAGACCAAATGTAATACACCTTGTCCAACTTTATCTGCATAGAACTTGTGAATCCCAACACCACCTAAGAACAATGCACATAATACATATAATGTTTTGTTTACTCTCATATTATGGATGCCTCCTTATTTTTATATTGTAAGTAATTTATGACTAAAATCAAGAATGTCACTTATAAAAGAATCAGTTTATACTTACTATAATATTTAATTTCTTGTAAGAAGATGAGTATGATGTAGATGGAGGGATAAATATGATTAGAAAAGCGACACCAAGTGATAATAAGCAAATTGCAAAACTTTATTATTTAATATGGAAAGATATGGAACTTGACATTGTAAAGGAAATTTCTAAAAAACGTATGATTAATTTGCTTGAACTTAGTATAGTTAATGTACATTATCGTACCTATTATAAAAATATATGGGTATATGAAAAGAATAATGAAGTGGCCGGTTGTATTATCGCTTATGATGGTTCAAAAGAAATGGAGTACGAAGAACAATGGAACCAACTGCCTCTTGAAGAAGATATCAGATTAGTTGGAACACCTTTACCTATAAAAGAAGCTAAAAATGATGAGTGGTATATTGAAGCAGTGGTCACATCGCCTGATTATAGAGGACAAGGTATTGCGACACAATTGTTGGAACACTTGATCACCACAAGTTTTAATAAAAAATGGAGTTTAAATTGTGATTATAATAATGAGAAAGCACTTAAACTTTATAAACAACTAGGTTTCAAATGGGTTGAAGATATTAATTTATATGGCCATGATTATCTACATATGATATATATATAATAATAAAAAAACCAGCATTGTTAAAAAAGAACAATGCTGGTTAAAATAAATTAGATACCACCTAAAAGTGCGCTGATATAAATACCTAAAGCGTACAAAATACCAAAGATTGTATTCGTTTTGCCAGTCGCTGCCATCGCTGGCATCATGCTTGCTGGTGTATCATTTTTATTAAAACGGCGAATTGCTTTGATTGGCATTGGGAATGAGAATAATACTAACAAGTAGAATAATGAGCCACCTGATTTGAATAAAGCAGTAAATATTACGATTAAGTAAGCTAAGATATACATTGCTGCCATAAACGTAATAGAAGCTTTTTTACCTAATAAAATAGGCAAGGTTTTACGACCACTTGCTTTATCTTTAACACGGTCACGAATGTTATTAGCCATATTAATTAACCCGATTGTAATGACAATAGGTAAGCTAATCCAAACAACAAAACTATTCACATTACCTGTTTGAATAAAGAATGCAAGTAAAATGATAATCATACCCATAAATAATCCGGAGAATAATTCACCAAATGGCGTCCATGAAATAGGAATAGGTCCACCAGTATATAAATAACCAATTGCCATACATACAATACCAACTGGAATAATCCAAAATGAACTATTAACAGCTAGATATATACCAAGTAAAGCGGCAATAATATAAAAAGCAATTGCTAGATTCATGACAAGTTTTGGACTCATACCATTTCGAACAATCGCGCCACCGATGCCTACAGATGTATGATCGTCTAATCCTTTTTTAAAATCATAATATTCATTAAACATATTAGTCGCTGCTTGAATTAAAAGGCATGCGATTAACATTGCTAAGAATAGGCTGAATTTAATATGATCTTGACTGCCCAGTAAGAAAAGTTTAGCTGTCGCTGTTCCTACTAATACAGGGACAATAGACGCGGTTAAAGTATGAGGTCTCATTAAATGCCAATATTTTCTAACAGTTGAATATTGTTGATATTGATCTGCCATAATGTAATCTACCTCTTATAATATAAAGTTTTAACATATGTATTTTATAGGAATAGGTAAGAAAGGTCAATCAACGTGAAATATTTCTCTAAATTGATTAAGCAATTATGATACGATGAATAACGAAAAATGTTACAATACTTTAATGAGTAAAAAAAGATAATGAAAGAAGTGAAATGAATGGCTGCCAACCTAATGGAAGACAAAATTATGGAATCTATATATGAAAGCAATAAAAACTGGGTTTCTGTTGAAGTCGTGTTAAATAAATCTTTAACACCAAGTGAATTATTTAATTTAACTGAAAAACAAGCTGGAGATCGATTTTATTTGCGATTAAACGATAATATGTCTTCATTTTTCGGCTATCATGCAATTCAAAGGTTTAAGAATAACTTTGAAAATAAACAATCTATCTTTCGGGAATGGGAAAAATTTAAAAACGATGTAGAACTAATTCATGTTAATACGCAAAAGCATCACCTTAAAATAGTAGGGGGATTCCAATTTTCAAATCATAAGTCTGATGATGAGTGGCGTGAATTTGGGATTAATCATTTTGTGGTACCTGAAGTACTTATTTCTTCAGTTAACAATCAAACCATTTTGACATATACAGTTGAAAAAGCTCAATTTGAAATGGAAAAATTAAATCAAATTATTAATTATTTTGAAAATACTCAAGTCGATACGACAGAACGAGAGACAGCTTTAGGCAATGTAACACGCATGGAAGATATTTATGTTGATGAGTGGAAAGATCTTGTAAGTCATACGATTGAACAACTTGATAAAGATCAAAAAGTAGTGCTTGCGAGACGTCGTTTAATTAAGTTTGATAAGCCAATTAGTATTCCTTATGTACTTAATCGTGCGTTAAACAATGAGAAAAATAGTTACTTATTTATTCTAGAGTCTAACCAATCTGTATTCTTCTCTCAAACACCAGAGCAATTATTAAAAGTTGAAGACGGTGTATTATCTACGAAGGCTGTAGCAGGAACCATTCCTCGAACACAAGATGCTGAAAAAGATGAAAAAAATGTTCAAGCATTTCTACAAGACAGTAAAAATCTAGGTGAACATCAATTTGTCGTTAGAAGTATTTTAAATGATATTGAACCTTATGTAGAAAATGTAGAGTACAATCAAAAACCTAATATTTTAAAAAATGATCATATGTATCATTTGTATACTGAAATAAAAGGAACATTATTGAATCATTCGTATATTAGTTTAATTGATGAGTTGCATCCTACACCTGCCTTAGGTGGTTATCCTAAGAAAGAAGCAGTTGATTATATTGAAAAAAATGAGTTTGGTACACGAGGATTATATGGGTCTCCAGTTGGATATATCGATGTAGATGATGATTGTGAATTTATTGTGGCTATTCGTTCTATGTTAATTAAACAAAATCAAACTACTTTATTTGCAGGTTGTGGTATCGTAAAAGATTCTAATGCTGAAAGTGAAGTTGAAGAAACGTCGGTGAAATTTTCACCAATGATGAATGCTTTAGGAGTAGTGAATGAGAATGAATCATAAAGAAGCTTTAACTAAACAAGTTTATACATTTGCATCAGAGTTATATGCCTATGGTGTGCGAGAAGTCGTTATTAGTCCGGGCTCACGTTCGACTCCTTTAGCGATTGCATTTGAAGCGCATCCAAATATAAAAACTTGGATACATCCTGATGAACGTAGCGCAGCTTTTTTTGCTTTAGGATTAATTAAAGGAAGCGAACGTCCAGTTGCGATTTTATGTACTTCTGGAACAGCGGCTGCTAATTACACGCCAGCTATAGCCGAAAGTCAAATCAGCCGTATACCGCTTATAGTATTAACTAGCGATCGTCCACACGAACTTAGAAGTGTAGGCGCACCACAAGCGATTAACCAAGTCAATATGTTTGCAAATTATATTAACTTCCAATTTGATATGCCTGTAGCTGATGGCAGTCAAGAAATGCTCAATACTATCAATTATCAAATGCAAATTGCAAGTCAATATTTATATGGTCCACACCGTGGTCCAATACATTTTAATTTACCATTTAGAGAACCGTTAACACCAGATCTTGAAATGACTGAGAATTTAAAATCTGAACATAAAATATTGCCTCATTATCAAAAAAATATAGATATACAAGATATAAAAAATGTATTAAAAGATAAGAAAGGTCTTATTATTGTAGGGGATATGCAGCACCAAGCAGTCGATCAAATTTTAACTTACGCTACAATTCATGATTTACCAATTCTTGCAGATCCACTTAGTCAATTACGCAAGTTTAATCATCCTAATGTCATTACAACATATGATTTATTATACCGTTCTCATTTAAATATTGATGCTGATTTTATTATACGTGTAGGTAAACCAGTTATTTCTAAAAAATTAAATCAATGGCTTACACGCACAAATGCATTTCAAATATTAGTTCAAAATAATGATAAAATTGATGTATTTCCAACACCGCCACACATCTCATATGAAATATCAGCAAATGATTTCTTCAGAAGTTTAGTGAATGAACCAACAGTAAATCGTAAGGATTGGATTGAACGTTGGCAATCTATAGAAGCACAATCTCGTAAAGCAATCACTCAACATATGTCTCAAGCGACAGATGAATCAGCATTTGTAAGTACACTGATTCAAAAACTCACTAAAGATGATGCATTATTTGTAAGTAATAGTATGCCTATTCGTGATGTAGATAATTTATTATTTGATAGTGAAGTAGAAGTGTATGCTAATCGAGGTGCAAATGGTATTGATGGCGTTATTTCTACTGCTTTAGGTATGGCAGTACATAAAAGAGTGACATTACTGATTGGAGATTTAGCTTTTTATCATGATATGAATGGATTATTAATGGCTAAATTAAACGATATTCATATTAATATTGTTATACTTAACAACGATGGTGGAGGTATATTTTCTTATTTGCCTCAAAAAACAGCAGCAGAGCAATACTTTGAACGTCTATTTGGTACACCAACTGGACTAAATTTTGAGTATACTGCCATGTTATATGATTTTTCATTTAAACGTTTGAATAATATTACCGATTTTTCTCAAGTATCATTTTCAAATATGAATTCATATATATATGAAATGATTACAAATCGTGAAGATAACTTAGAACAACATCAACTTTTATATCAGAAATTGAGTGAGATTTTAAATGTTACATTATAATTTTTATAAATCTGATCATCCAAGCAATCAATTATTAATTTTACTTCATGGTTTTATTAGTGATAGTCAAACGTATATGAATCATATAGAGGCTTTTCTTACTCAATGTAATATTTTAACTATTGATTTACCTGGACATGGCAAAGATGACTCACCTATAGATCAAACATGGGACTTTCCGTATATAACGGAACAAATAAATCGAGTTTTATCTCAATTTGAGAAATATAAATTCAGTTTATTAGGCTATTCAATGGGTGGGCGCGTAGCACTTTACTATACAATATATGGTCAATATGAAATCAAACAATTAATATTAGAAAGTACATCGCCAGGCATTGCTGACGAAACCTTACGTAAAGAACGACAGGCTATCGATCAAGCACGTGGACGTGTATTAGAAATAGCTGGAATTGAAGTGTTTGTAAATGATTGGGAAAAACTCCCTTTATTTCAAACACAATATCTATTAGATGATAATAAAAAACAGGCAATGCGTCGTATGCGACTTTCGCAGGATCCTAATAAATTAGCGAAAGCTTTAAGAGATTATGGGACTGGACATATGCCTAATTTATGGGGAGATATTAAGCGTATAAAAAGTGATTGCCTTATTCTAGCAGGAGAATTAGATGAAAAATTCGTTAATACTGCTAAAAAAATGGCACAAGAAATTAAAAACTATCAAATCCATATTTTAAAAAATGTAGGTCACACAATTCATGTGGAAGATGAAGCGGAATTTGATACAATAGTATTAGGCTTTTTAAAGGAGGAGCAAAATGACTAGACAGTGGGAAACACTAAAAGAATATGATGAAATTAAATATGAATTCTTCGAAGGAATTGCAAAAGTAACAATTAACCGACCAGAAGTACGTAATGCATTTACACCTAAAACAGTAGCTGAAATGATTGATGCATTTACTAGAGCACGTGATGATCAAAATATTTCTGTTATTATCTTAACAGGTGAAGGCGATAAAGCGTTTTGTTCAGGCGGAGATCAAAAGAAACGTGGACATGGCGGTTATGTTGGTGAAGACCAAATTCCTCGTTTAAATGTATTGGATTTACAACGTTTAATTCGTGTTATTCCTAAACCAGTTATTGCAATGGTTAGAGGTTATGCAATTGGTGGAGGTAACGTATTAAATGTAGTATGTGACTTAACAATTGCTGCAGATAATGCAATCTTTGGTCAAACTGGACCTAAAGTAGGTTCATTTGATGCTGGTTATGGTTCAGGATACTTAGCTCGTATCGTAGGCCACAAAAAAGCACGTGAAATTTGGTACTTATGTCGTCAATACAATGCTCAAGAGGCATTAGAAATGGGCTTAGTTAATACTGTAGTACCTTTAGATAAAGTAGAAGATGAAACAGTAGCTTGGTGTAAAGACATTATGAAACATTCACCAACAGCATTACGTTTCTTAAAAGCTGCAATGAATGCAGATACAGATGGTTTAGCTGGTTTACAACAAATGGCTGGAGATGCTACATTACTGTATTATACTACTGATGAAGCAAAAGAAGGTCGTGACGCATTTAAAGAAAAACGCGATCCTGATTTTGATCAATTCCCTAAATTCCCATAAATAATAGTAATAAAAAAACGCAAAATTGACTTAGTCAATCTTGCGTTTTTTTTAATTATCTAACACGTTAGGATAGTGTTCTTTTAAATATAATTCTAAACGACGCATACCTTCTTTTAAGACGTTCATTTCATAAGCATAAGAAATACGAATATAGCCTTTTCCTATATCTGTGAAAGAAGAGCCTGGCACCATCGCAACATGTGCCTCTTCCAGTACATTGACACAAAAGTCAAAATCATTATTAGTGAATCGTTTAATACTTGGGAAAATATAAAATGCACCTTCAGGTTGAGCTTCAAGTTCGAATCCTAGAGATAACAATTTATCTTTTAAATAATCACGGCGTTCAATATAAGCTTCGTTCATATATTTTGGTGCTTCTAAGCCCTCATTTAATGCAGTGATACAAGCAATTTGAGCAGGAACATTAGCACAAATACAGTTATATGCATGCATGAAAGTTAATTTTTCAATTAAATATTCAGGACCGATTAAAAAACCGATACGGATGCCTGTAGCTGAATGTGATTTACTTAAGCCGCCAATGAGTAATAGTTGGTCACGTATCTCTTCATATTCTGCGAAAGAAGTATGTGTTCCTGTAAACGTATTTTCAGCATATATTTCATCACTGATAATAAATATTTCTTTAGTTTTTAAATAATGTACAAGGGCTTCAACTTCTGAGCGCTCTAATATAACACCAGTTGGATTAGTAGGGTAATTTAATAAAATTGCTTTAGTTTGATTAGTAAAGTAAGTTTCAATTAGCTCAGGTGTTACCTTAAAGTCAGAATGTGTGGTATCAATATAAATAGGTTTACCACCTAAAGTTTCAACTAATGGAATATATCCGGCATAAATAGGACCAGGGATTAAAATTTCATCTCCAGGTTCGATTATACTTCTTAGCGATGTATCTAACGCTTCACTTGCACCGTTTGTAACAATAATTTCTTCTTCGCTATAAAAAAATCCATATCTACGTTTAAAATATTGACTAATCGCTTGACGCGTTTCAGTAAGACCTTTGTTATGTGAATAACTTGTTTTATCTTCACTTATTGCATTAATATATGCTTGCTTAACCACATCAGGCATTGGAAAATCAGGTTGGCCAATAGTTAAATTAACACAGTCGTTAATATTTTTTATTCGACTTGAAAACTGTCGGATACTTGGCGCTCTTAAAAACTTAGAATTTGAATTTAAAGTTAATTTCATATTTACACCTCTAAATATAATCATTCAAAGTATTATGACCTCATTACTTTGAAATAGAATATAATTATCATATCATATTTTTATTTATAATATTTAATTAATAAAATCTCATTTTCTCTCAATTTAAATAGAAAAATTAGAAATCGTGTATAATGAATAGATAATATCATATTATTAAAATGAATTTAGTCAATTTATTGAATAGTATTGTCTAATTATAAAATTAACTTTATAATATAAACAATTACTAGAGTGGAGTAGAACAGCTATGTATAATCAACTAGAAAAACTTATTACCCTAACAAACAATGATCTTAATTTAGTAAATAGACGCTTTGGCCAACGGACTGATATAACAAATGACCAACTGGAATTATTAAGAATTCTTTATAACTATGATCGATTATCACAATATGATTTAACAATGAAGATTAGTAGAGAGCAGTCCATTGTATCTCGTTGGATAAAGAAATTAGTTCATAAAGGTTATATTACAAGTCAACAGTCACACGAAGATTTACGTTGTAAGGATTTATGTTTAACAACTGAAGCTAGAGATTTAATTAAACAAATCAATATAGCAAGATGTGAATTAATCGAAGCGAGATGTCAATGTTTAACAGAAGAGGAAATCAATAATTTGAATCATCTTTTAAATAAACTTAATAGTCGTCATCTTTATATCTAACATAGCACCCATCTTATTGTTCTTTATAACATAGTCCAATAAGATGGGTGCTTGTATGAAATATAAAATTTAGAGCAAAAAAGAATCTGAGACAGAAATAAGTGTCTCAGATTCTTTTAAGTATGGGTAGGCGATAACTGAAGGGCAACTGAATTCAGTCTCACTCCCAAGTAGTATTATTGATTAAATACTGGTATTTCAAAATATTTACCAACTGAATTAATTTGATCGTATAAGTATTTTAAACCTTCAGCATTCACATTTGCCCAATTAATATCAGTAGCATATTGATGTGTACCAGGTTGATCAGGATTCCAACGCATTTTATAAAGTGTATTTTGACCAGATTTAATATAATCTTGAGCAATAAATTTAGCTCCATCAATAATAGCTTTAGAAATACTATTCCAGCCAGATCGTTTTGCGTAATTAATTCCATTTACAAGTGGTGCATAATCATAAGCACCAATACCATATACATTATAGTATTTAATAGGGGAATTAGAAACGACTTGATTATTAACCAAATTTGCACCTTTAGCAAGTTTAGATTGGCCATTACCCGTTTCAAGTAGGGCATGAGCAATTAAGTAAATTTCATTAACACCTGTCAATTTTGCAGCATTAGCAAATGCTTGACCTTGGTTTTCTAATATTCCCTTACCTTTAAGTAGTCGATTTAAACGATCTACAGATAATGATTGTGGGCGATCTAAACGTAAAAATTGATATTTTAAAGTTGGATGTTTAGCAAGTGTTTTCGCGTTCATCGCATTTTTAATTTCACTATACGTTGCATTTGACCAACCGCTATTATTACGTTGAACTTGTGGTGGTGCACCGTAAACATTTTGTTGAATTTTAGTGACATCATCAAGTGTTCTATAGTTTTTAGATAGTTTAACTAATTGTTGTTGTAAATCGCTTTTCTTAATCCATACTGATTTACCATTACTTAATTTACCATAATACCAAGTGATACCATTTACTACTTTTCGTTTTGTAACTTGAAAAATTTGTTCATTAAATGGCTTGAGTAAGTACCCTTTAGCTGAAGTAGGGTCGTCATAGTAAAAACTATTACCATTAGTTATAACTAAATCATCGTTATAGTCTTCTACTGTATCGAAAGATGAAGCGTTAGTTAAATCATTTAGTGCAATCCAACCTGTTTGATTATTAACTGTACCGTATAAATACGTTTTACCATCAACAATTGTCGATTTAGAAGCTGTGAAAGTTTGATTAGCAATGTTGTTTTTATCTAATCGTTGTTGATTAGTGCCCCAAGCAATCGTATACAAGCCCTTATTATTTTGATTGACAGTATAAGTACCTTTCACTTTTTGTTCTTTATCTAAATTTTTAATATTTAAGTCTTTAACATTATACCAACCTAATGGGGTATTTCCAGAAGTACTAGATAATAAAACATATGTATTATCATCTAATTTTTTTTCTTTAGTTACAACATATGTTTTGTTAGCATATTGCTTTGCATGCTTACCACTTGCATCGTAAATACTTGAACGTATACCATCATTTGTTGAATTTACTTGAGCAATTTTTGAAACAGTTTGAACACTACTTGTTTTTTGACTCGTTTTTACAGTTTGAACATCGTCTGATAAAATCCAGCCCCAAACATTATTGATAACACCGTGAAGATACGTATTTGAGCCTACTTTTAAAGCGTCTATAGATTTTAGAACATCTCCCTTTGAAGGAACAGTTGCTTTAATTTGAGACGAACTGCCCCAAGGTGTTTCATATATATTACTATTTCCTTTGATATTGTAATTTTTAATACCATCATTTATAGGTGTTGTAGTTTGAATATTAATTTCTGATGAAGGAATCCAACCGTGTGATTGATTACCATTAAAGTCAGAAATCAAATAAAAGTTTTTATTATTTAATGTCGCTTTTTTAGTTACACGATAAGTATTACCGTTAATAGAAGGATTTATTTTTCCTGATGAGTCATATACTGTTGTGTAAGCACCACTATTTTTTTTAGCTACTTGTCCTAAAGTGTTATTTAATTGAGAAACATTAAGTACATTAGTTGTATCCGCTTTGTTTTGAATATCATTTAAATAATATTTACTTACCCAACCAGTTAAACCATTTACTGAACCATATACATAAGTTGATTTACCTACTTGTTGTGATGCACTCGCTTTAAATGGAGATTGATTTGATTTAGATACTGTTCCAGCAATTTGATTATAATTACCCCATGGAACCGTGTATAGTGTCGTTCCAGGTTTAATAGTATACGATTTATTTACTTTTGTTTTAGAAGTAGTATTATTATAAATCGTTTCACTTTGTTTAACCCATCCATATAATTTTCCACTATTATAATCGGATACTAGGTAATATTTATCTTTACCAAGCTGTGCAGATTTTGTAACTGCTAAAGTATTATGAACTTGATTCGTTGTTTTTCCCTTAGAATCATATACAGTAGTATAAAGACCGCTATTATCTGATTTAATTTGAGCTAAGCCATTATTAGATGTTACTGTTAATTTTTTATTATTTACACTTGGTTTAGTAGTAGGAGTTGAATTATTTGTAGATGTTGTACCCCATGGTGCAACTTTACCCATTTTAATTAAATATTTTTCGTTAATTAAATCATATAATTCATCATAACTATAATTATGATTACTCAAGTAGGCATGTGGATCAGCGTGATCTGTACCTCCAAGATAACGACTAATAGCATAATGAGTCCATACTGTTCCATTAGCATCATATTCAGCACTATTTGGTTTTAATCCATAATATTGTAATTGTGTAGCAGCGTAATCTGCATAGTTATTCATTGAACGTGCAAATGAAGCATAATCATGTGTATGGACAATTTCAACATTAATAAAACGATTATTTCCATATGGTCCAGCTCCCCAAGATAAATAATCAGTAGGGGCAGTTTCAATAATACGATTTCCATCTACAAATGCATGTACAAACGCATTTGTATAATTATTTCTCATATAATTAATTTCGCCTTCAATCGTTGAATTGTCATTTGCAGTATCATGAACGACGATGCCTTCAGGTTTTCCTACTCCATTTCGATACCCATATTTAGGGAAGTAAGATGTATAATGTTCTTCAATCGAAGGAGCTTTCAAATTATTTGAGCGAATATAATTATTAATTGAAGATTTAACTTGTGGTACATATTTTGGTAGTGAAGAAGTAGTTGAATATGTACTTACTGTAGCTGGACCACCTTTTCCACCGATACCTTTATACACTGATGATGTAGAGTCAGAGACAGATGCATCATTTGATTGAGTTGAAGTTGTAGTTTTATTATTAACATTAGTATTATTTAAAGCTGCACTGTATGCACGTACTTTTAAAGTATTATGCATTGGTGAAGTTTGAGTATTATTATTTTGAAGAGTAGTATCTTCATTGTTAACTGTAGTGTTGTCTGATTTATTTGATAAATTGTTAGACGTACTGTCACTTTCAGTAGTAGAAGTAGAAGATGTTGATACTTTATTATTGTCATTATTTGTCGTTGTCGTATCATCATCTACTTTTTGTTGCTTATTATTAACGAAAGTAGTGCTTGATTGAGTTTTTGATATGCTATTGTTTTGACTATCTACGTTATTTAATGTTGTTTTAGGCTCATCTGTATTTAACTTTTGTGTATTTGAAACTTGAGCACTTTCATTATGAGTTGGTTGTGTTTCAGTAGTTACATGATTTGAATTTATTTTATTATTAGACTCTGCTGATGTAACTAATTTAGTTGAATCAGTTGAAGTAGTAGAGGTAGTAGCTACTTCATTATTATTATGTTTTGTATTATCAGATTGATAATTTGAAATTGTATCATTGTTTTTAAGTGTATCATTAGTATTAGAACGCGTTGAGTTATTTTGAGATGACGCTGATTGATTTAAGTGATCTAATTTTGCATCATATGTGTATGTATTATTAGTAGTATTTGATTTTACTAATGTAGGGTCTTGGTAAGTTTGCACCCCAGAGATATTTTGAGCTGCATTACTGACTTGATGTTTAGCTACATTGGCATTTTCAATATTTTGTTGATCATCGATTACATTATTAGCAGCCTCTTGTTTGTTTTCAGAGGCTTCAGCATGATGTGTAGTAAATGCTGCACCAAATAAAGTAAGGGCGATCATTGATGGGAATTTAAAGCTAAATTTTTTCGACATAATAGTTGCTCCTTTTTTAATTTACTTTTTTATTATAACGTCAAGAAAAGTAAGAGTAATTATTTTTAACTAATTTGTAAACTAAATTTAATTTTGTTTTTAAAAAATATCTAGCTGGTGTAAATGGAATTCAAGTATCGAAAAATATAATTTAAATTATTTTATACATTTTAATATGAACAATATTTTCTTCTTGAAAAGGAAGACCAATACTAACATAACCTAGTTTTTCATAGAACGGTTTAGCTTGTAGTTGTGCGTTTAAAATAAGTTTATGATGATGTTTTCGTTTTGCAATACTTTCAATCGTGTTCATTAATGTTTTACCGAATCCTTTATTGCGATAAGGTTTTAAAATTGCTACACGTTCTACTTTTATACCATCTTCATATGGACGAAATCGTGCACAAGCAAATGGATGATTATCGTGATATCCAATAATATGAGTAGAAGTATTTTCAAATGCATCTAATTCGTTTTCTAATGGAACCCCTTGCTCTTCTACAAAAACTGACTTTCTAATTTCAAAACAGTCAGAAAGCATAGATTGATTAATTACTTCTCTAAACATGTGACATTTACCTACTCTCTTAAATTAAATAAACTCAATCATTGTATAGAATCATTTTATATTATTTAAATATAGAAAAAAAACTCCTTTTACTAAAAAGTAAAAAGGAGTAATAAATTATAATGCTTCTTGGCGAACAATTGCGCAATATTGCCAAAAGATCCTTAATTGTGCGATGTTCCAGTTATTCATACCCATAGTGAAACCTGAAGGTCTAAAAAGATTAACGTCTGTCACCTCTAAAGCAGCTGCAATTAAATATTGCAAAGGAATACTAATGCTTTGCATTGTTTCTGTAATTCCATTTTCATCATATACCCAAGAAAAGGGTAAATCAGATTCAAATACATCTACTTTATTAAAAATTTCAGGTAAAGCAACAATGTAACAAGCTCCATTTACAATTGGATTCACTGAATTTTCACCATAGTATACTAATAATGCCTCATAGTTTTCACGATGTTCATGATTAACATAAAAGAATTCACTTCTGAATAAAGCCATGTCTTGACTATGAATAATTTGTTGTTCTAATACGTTAAACATACCGTTAATATTAGCAATTTTTTCATATGTTTTGCGTGACATTCTACGTGCTCCTCTCAAATTAATATAATTGATTTATTTCATTTTGATTGTTGAAGTCGTTTGAGTTGTCTGGATTGTTGCTATTGACTTGATTACTCGTTTGATCTTGCTGAACCATAGTACTATCAGATGGATTTTGTTCTGATTGTGATTGCGTAGAAGGGTTAGTATCATTATTTTGAATAGAGTTTTCATCTGTTGTGGTATCTTTTTGACTATTTTCTAACAGAAACGAATCAATAGGTGTTAACGGTACTAGATTGCCATAATGTTTAATGACTCTTTCATCCAATAAATCATTCTTATCTGTTATTTTAGATAGTCCTAAATCAGAACGCAATAAATTTGAATATTTTAATATGCTCTTAATGCTAGGGTGATAATAGTAGATACCATTTAAATAATCATTGTCACCTTTAAGTTGAGACTTTTTAAAGTCTATATTATCAGATAAATAAATTGAAGCTATCGATTTAATTTCTTCCGTTGTTAGGTTATGTTTAGCATTTTTACCTACTATTTGAACGAGTTCATCTAGTCTGTCATATGAATCTAAATTTTTTGCTTTCTGAAATAAAATTTTGATTAAATCCATTTGTCTCTCGCCACGTTTCAAATCTGAATCGTGATGACGCGTGCGTGCTACAGCCAAAGCTTCATCACCATTTAATTTGTGATACCCTTTTTTAACTTTGATTCTTCCAGTATCATCTGTGTTAGGTTCATCTAAATCATAAGGTACATCGTAATAAATACCACCTAATTTATCTACTGCTTGAACAAAGGCATCCATATTAATTCGAACATAATAGTCGACAGGGACATTAAGTGTGGCTTCAACAGTATCCATAGTAGCAATAGGACCTCCATAGGCATGTGCGTGTGTGATTTTATCGTAATAACCTACTTTAGGAATATAACTGATTGTATCACGAGGAATACTTAATAAACGGATTTGTTGTTTATTTGGACTAAGTGTTGCTAAAATCATTGAATCAGTTCTTGAATGTTCAGTCGTTTGACCATTTTTACGTCTACCTTCATTATCGTCTATCCCAAGAAATAATATTGATATAGCGTTTTTAGAAGGGTTTATTTTGCTATTTCTTAAAGTAGAATGACGTTTTGCATCAGATTTATTATATGAAGATTGCAAAGCATTCTCAGAATGATGATATAAATTGACAATAAAAATGACAGGAACAACAATAAGTAATAATGTTAATAGCATCATAAAATATTTTAAAAAACGATTCATAATTATGTGCTCCTATACGTATTTATTAAAAAAATAAGTTAATAATTTAATCATACCATTTTAATATAAAAGAATAATAATTATTACTCCCATAGCCATAAATTGTATTACTAATTGGCTAAAATTACAACTTAATTTTAATATAAAAAGATAATGTTTAAAAACTTTTATTTACAATGAAGCAGGCTTGAAAATTTACTTTATCGGTCTAAAGAATGATGTAATAAAAAATAGTCGGAGTAAGATATATTAAAGATGATATTTTAGGGGGAATAATATATAATATAATTTATTGAAAGAATAAAAAATTAATAAAATAGTGTAGAGTTAATAGTTTTTATTAAATTGTAATGAGGCAGCAAATGAAAAAAAGAATAGAAATAATAACATTAATCATAGTTTTAATCATCTTAGTAACATTATTCGTTATATTCTTAATGAAAGTATATAAAACAAATCATAAAGATACAGAATATAACAAAATTAATGATAATAAAACGTATTTACAAAAAAGAGATTATCATGTATCGAAATTGCCACATTTAAAGATAATTGAAGTCGAAGAACCACATATCAAAAATATTGATGAATATTTAAAAGCAATTCATTTTAATGGGGCAGTTACAGTTCTTGAAAATGGTAAATTAAAGTTGAATAAAGGATACGGTTATCAAAATTTTCATCATAAAACTAAAAACTCACCAAATACAATGTATTTAATTGGTTCCGCACAGAAATTTACAACTGGATTAATTCTAAAAAAATTAGAAAATGAAAATAAAGTGAATATAAATGATTCTGTCACTAAATATTTACCTTGGTTTGAAACGACAAAAAAGATAACTTTAAAAGATCTAATGTTACATAGAAGTGGGCTATATAAATTTGAAGCTTCTCCTAAAACTAAAAGTCTTGATGGTGCAGTACATGCAATACAAGCAAGGGGAATTGATGAAAAATTTTATCATAAACATTTATATAATGATGCTAATTACTTAGTGCTTGCTCAAGTAATAGAAGTAGTCACACATAAACCCTATGCTGCGAATTATTATGATGATTTAGCACAACCATTTAGTTTACAACATAGTGCTTTCTTTAATGAAAAACCATATAAAAAATATATGGCTACAGGATATAAAATGATTGACGGTAAATTAACTGCTATGAAACCAAATATATTAGCTCAATATTATGGAGCGGGTAATTTATATATGACAACATATGATATGGCTCATTTAGTAAATAATTTAAAAAATAATAATATTTTTAGTGAATCAGTGTCAATACCACTGACTCAGCAATTAGGAACAACAGCATATCCTGAATCTTATCGTTACGGATTTTATGTTACACCGCAATATAACAGAATTAATGGTGTATTCTATGGACAAATATTTACCGTCTATTTCAATCAACATTATGTCATCGTACTTGCTTCAAATATAGGTGATAATTCTAAAGTAACAAATGAAAATCGAATCTCATATATTTATCATAAAATACTAAATCAACAATCTTATTATCAATAAGAGTAAAATTAAATATTAAAAGGTCGGAACATTAATTGTTTCGACCTTTAATTTTTTAAAGTATTTAAAAATATTGTTTTATAATGTTCATTTATACTTGATACGACTACAGAACAATTAGGATAGGAAGATTCAAAATCAACTACAGTAGCACCACGAGTCAGTGACCCTTGTAATTCAATTTGCACATCTGCTTCTTTAATTTCATAACTCTTAGGATCAAGTAAATAAAGAATCGTAAATGCATCATATAGTTTTATTCCTTCTTTAAAATCTTCACCGCGATAGTGTTGGAAAATATGATACAACATTTGTGTTGTGTTGTTTTTATCTTTAAGAGTGTCTAAATAAGAATGAGTAAATAATGATTGACGCGCTAAATCTAAGCCAATCATCGTTAAAGGTAAACCAGCATTAAAAACGATATGAGCTGCTTCAGGATCACAATAAATATTAAATTCAGCTAGGGGAGTAACATTACCTCTTCCAGTACTACCACCCATCATAATAATTTCTTTAACATGGTTTTTGCATTCAGGATACGTATTAAAAAGTAGAGCTATATTTGTTAAAGGGCCTAAAGTTACAAGAGTAATAGGTTCATTAGAATGACTTAATATCTCATTCATAGCTTCTACAGCATGAGAAGACGCTAAATCTGAAGTAGAAATTGTAGGGAATTGATAGCCATCCATACCACTTTCTCCATGAATATGACTAGCATCTTGTATTTCACTTATTAATGGTTGAGAAGCTCCTCTATGAATAGGGACCTCACTGTTGAAAAAGGCTTTTAATTTTAAAGCATTCGCTGTGGTTTTCTCAACACCTACATTTCCATTTACAGTAGAAATCATTTTGACATCAAATTTTGTATGAGATAATGCAAGAGCGATTGCTGCTGCATCATCTATACCTGGATCAGTATCAATAATAATAGGTAATGACATGAATACACCTCCAAAGATTTTTACTTTTTCTTATATCTATCATACACAAAGAAGTAATTAATATAAACAAAACAAAAAGCCTGTACAAGTTAAAAAACTCGTACAGGCTTTTTAAGAAAGGTAGAAATTGAATTATAAGTGACTAGAATGTCCACCTTGCATAACCCAATAAGTACCAATAACTGTGATTAAAGTAATAATAATCGCAAAGATAACTTTGGCAGATTGTAAACGTCCATCTTTACCTTCAGTTAAGTGCATGAACATTAATAATTGTAATGCAGCTTGGATGAAAGCAAAACCAAAGATAATTGTTGTTTTAGCATGGAATGTCATGTTTGTGTATAGAGTTACAAAAACTGCTAATAACGTTAAAACGATTGAAGCAATAAAGCCAACTGTATGTTTTACGATTGTGTTCATCCGCTATACACCATCCCTATCATATATACGGCAGTAAAGATGAAGATCCATACAACATCTAAGAAGTGCCAGTATAAACTTACTATAAATAATTTTGGAGCATTAAATTTATTTAATCCACGTGTTGCTACTTGGATTAATAAACAAATAATCCAACCGATACCTAATGAAACATGGGCACCATGTGTACCTAATAGGATGAAGAAACTTGACCAGTAAGAGCCTACTTTAGGTGTTACACCTTCAGAAGCATAATGTGCAAATTCATAAATTTCGAATCCGACAAATACTAAGCCAAGGATTACTGTTAAAATCATCCAAAACATCATTTTACCTTTTTCTTCTTTACGTAAGTAGTAAATTGAAATACCACAAGTATAAGAACTGATTAATAAGGCAAATGTCATGATTAGGACAAGTGGTAATTCAAACAATTCAGTTGTCAATTTACCACCGTAACCGCCCCCATGTTGCAACGTTAATAACGCTGCAAATAGGGTACCGAATAATGCAAATTCGGCTGTAAGGAAAATCCAGAAGCCAAGTTTATTCAATTGACCTTCATGCGTACGTGAATCAATAGTGTTTGTATCATGACTCATGACCTACAGCCTCCCTTTCTTTAATACGTGCTTCTCTTAAACGTGCTTCGTTTTCAGCAACTTCAGAAGCTGGAATATGATAACCGTGATCTTGTACGAAACTTTGATAAATCATAGTTCCGAAGATACCAGCTACACAAATTAGGAATGGAATGATAGATTCGAAGATTAAGAAGAAACCACCAACTAACATGAATATACCCATAAATACACCAGTATGTGTGTTGTTAGGCATATGAATGTCTTTGTAGTTATGATTGTCTAAGAAATGACGACCATGTTCTTTCATATCAACAAATGTATCATAGTCATTCCAATCTGGAGTGATTGCGAAGTTGTATTTAGGTGGAATAGCAGAAGCTGTTGACCACTCTAAAGTACGACCTAAACCATCCCAGTTATCTCCAGTTGCTTCACGTGGAGATTTAATGTGGCTGTAGATAATGCTTGCTACTAAGAATAGGAAGCCGACTGCCATCATTAATGCACCGATAGTTGAGATGAAGTTTAATAACCACCAACCATCAGATGGCATATATGTGTATAAACGACGTGGCATACCGTCTAAACCAAGAATGAATTGTGGTAAGAAACATACGTTAAATCCAATCATGAATAACCAGAATGCCCATTTATTTAATTTTTCATTTAATTTGTAACCCATCATTTTAGGATACCAGAAGATTAAACCAGCTAGACAGGCAAATACTACACCAGTAACCAATGTATAGTGGAAGTGAGCTACTAAGAAATAAGTGTTGTGATATTGATAGTCAGCTGATGCCATTGCTAACATTACACCAGTAACCCCACCTAATAAGAAGTTAGGGATAAAGGCTAATGAGAATAACATTGGTGACTCAAAAGTAATACGTCCTTTATATAATGTTAATAACCAGTTAAATAATTTAACTCCGGTAGGTACACCGATTAACATTGTTGAGATTGAGAAGAATGAGTTAATTAAAGCACCATTACCCATTGTGAAGAAATGGTGAACCCAAACTAAGAAACTTAAGAACGCGATACCAGCAGTTGCCCACACCATACTTTGGTGACCGAATAAACGTTTACGAGCAAATGTTGGAATAATTTCTGAATAAATACCAAATGCAGGCAAGATAACGATATAAACTTCAGGGTGCCCCCATACCCAGAAGAAGTTTGCCCATAACATTGGCATACCGCCATCTGCTACTGTAAAGAAATGAGTTCCGAATACTCTATCAGCTGTCATTAAAGCAAGAACAACTGTGAATACTGGGAATGCTAAAATTACGATTAATGTCGTAATAAAAGTAGTTACAGTAAACATAGGCATTTGCATAAACTTCATAGTAGGTGTTTTACATCTAAGTATTGTTACAAAGAAGTTAATACCTGTCATTAAAGTACCGATACCTGAAATTTGAATTGCTACTAAGTAGTAGTTAACTCCTGGACCAGGACTAAATTCTCCTGCTAGTGGAGCATAGTTTGTCCAACCAGCTGCTGGTGATCCACCTACGATAAATGATAGGTTAAATAAAATCATACCAACAAAGAATAACCAGAAGCTGATGTTGTTCATTACAGGGAATGCCACATCACGAGCCCCAATTTGTAAAGGAACAACAACGTTCCATAAACCGAAAACGAATGGCATAGCCATAAAGATAATCATGATAACGCCGTGCGTACTAAAAATTTCGTTATAGTGATTTGATTCCAAGAAAGTATTATCCGGAATAGTTAATTGAGTACGAAGTAATAACGCATCAATACCACCACGAACGAACATTAATACTGCACAAATTAAGTACATTAAACCGATTTTTTTATGGTCTACGGATGTGAACCATTCTTTGTATAGATATTTCCATAATTTGAAATAAGTAATTACTGCGATTAAACCGATAACTAAGAATGGGGCACCAATTTGTGCCATAGTAATCATCCAGTTACCTTTAACGAGTAATTCATCCCATGGAAAATTCATTAATGTTCACCTCCATGATCATTATCTGCTTTAGACGCATTCTCGTCTTTAGCTCCTTTATTGATTTTTTCCATTTCCTTAGCGTTGTGAGTTTCTTCATCTTTGAACTCACTATCGTAAGGGTCATCGTTGCCTAAAATCATTGGCTTCATACCATGACGAGGATAGTTGACATTTGTAACTGTTACCTTACGAGCTGGTTTTTGAGGTTTATCTGTTACATCTTTGTAAAGATCTTTTTCAGCAACGAAGTTAGGATCTTTTTGAGTATAGTTGTAACGTTTATATGCATAGAAGATATACTCTGGATCAGCTGCAGGATCGACAAATGCCATGTGAGTACCACTAAATGTTAATTCTTTATTTGGAGTACTTGGTAAGATTTGTTTATCAAACTCATCTTGGCTAATAGTTTTCTTACTTTTAGCATCTTTAACCCAAGCATCGAAATCTTTTTGGTTTACAGAGTGAACTTTAAATGTTTGGCGAGAGAAACCTTCACCATTGAAGTTAGAGTTACGTCCTCTGAATGTACCAGTTTGATCGGCTGTTAAAGTCCAATTCATTGTCATGCCAGTCATGGCATATTTTTGACCACCTAATTGAGGAATCCAGAAACTAGTCATTGTATCCATAGATTGTAATTTAAATACAACTGGACGGTTTTTAGGAATAGTTAATGTATTCACTGTTTCAACCTTTTGTTCTGGATAAGCAAAGAACCATTTATATCCGGCACTAACTGCATAGACAACTAATGGGTCTTCTTTACTTTCAGGTGGTTTCTCGTAATCGTATAATGTTTTAACTGTTGGAATAGCTAAAGCAATTACGATTAAGATTGGTACCACAAACCAAATTGTTTCAATTAAAGAATTGTGGTGCATCTTACCAGATTCGTCATTTTTATTGTAACTATACTTGAAAATAAAAACAGCGAACATAGTAAGTACAACAGCAACAATAACAAGCATGAAGATGATTGAGTAAATAATCAAGAACTTCTGACTACTTGCTACTGGCCCTTTTGCATTAAACACTTCTATGTTTGAACAACCACTAAGTAAAATTAGTGTGCCAAACATAAGAAGCAACGACTTAAATTTTGACACTTTTTTGACCTCCTAATACTACAAATGTAGGGCTTACCATTAATTTTAGTTTATTACGCGATATTTACAAGACCTTATTAGAAAAAAATTACAATAATAAATAGGAAAAAACTAGTAACAATAGGAATGACGGGGAATGTAAGGTTTGTTAAAATTATGTGTCTATTCTGTGAAAAATGTCAAAAATAGAAAATTGTTCGTTACATTTGAGAAACATTATCAATTCTAGCGTTTACAATAAAAATTAAATAAAAAAGACGAGATATTCATCTCGTCTTTTTCAGAAAATTGACACATTTATTTAACTTTTATGTAACGTGTTGATGATTCTTCGGCTCCCTCTGAGTCGATGACATTATATCTTACTTTATAAGTACCTACTTTTGACGTATCTACGTGACCATCAACTGTAATTTTATGTGTTAAATCACCATCTTCTTTATCATAGGCACTAATTCCATTTAATACATTATAATCTTGACCTTTTTCAATAACAATATCGTTTACTCCTTTAAGCTGTGGAGTATGATTTGAAGTAGCTTCTGCACTTAAATTTGGAGTCACAAGAGTAGCGGAGACACCGAGAGCTGAAAGAGATTGTATGAGTTTATTCATTACGTTAACCTCCGAATGTAATAAGTCATTTGAATAATTTAACTATACTTTAATTTCTGATTTTTAACATCATACTATAGTCTTAATATAGCTTATTCAAGATTAAATTTAAATGAACTTAAGATAAATAAATATTAAATTTATGTAAAATGAAAGTTCTGTGAATTTAAAAAAATCTATATTACATTATAATAAGTATTGTACTAAAATATATTTGTAGTAAATAAATATATTTTACACATATAATTTTAAGTAGGAGTGGATTTGAATGTTAACAGAACAAGAAAAAGGAATTGTAAAAGAAACTGTTCCAGTATTACAAGAAAGAGGAACAGAGATCACTTCTTATTTTTACAATAGAATGTTTCAACAACATCCAGAGTTAAAAAATATGTTTAACCAAACTAACCAACAAAAAGGATTCCAATCTACTGCTTTAGCTCAAAGTGTATTAGCAGCTGCAGTTAATATTGAGCATTTAGAAAATATTTTGCCAGTTGTTAAAGAAATTGCATATAAACATTGTGCGTTGCAAGTACCACCAGCTGGATATGATATCGTAGGAGAAAACTTAATTGAAGCAATTAAAGCTGTTTTAGGATTAGAAGATAGTCATCCTATTATTCAAACTTGGAAAAAAGCATATCAAGAAATTGCTGATGTATTTATTCAAGTTGAAAAAGATATTTATAGTAAAATGTTATGGGAAGGTTTCCAACCATTTAAAATAGAAAAAATTGACCAACTTTCATCTGATATTAAATCCTTTACTGTAGTATCAGATAAATATGATTTAAGTCAATTTACACCAGGAGAATATATTACAGTTGATGTAAGTAGTGAAAAAATGCCTTATCGTGCAAAACGTCACTATTCAATTGTTAGTGGCGATAACAATCATTTAACTTTTGCTGTCAAACGTGATGTATCTACAGACCATGAAGGTGAAGTTTCAACTATTTTACATGATGAATTAAAAGAAGGAAATGATATTAACTTATCAGCTCCAGTAGGTCCATTTGGTGTGGTTAACCAAAATCAACCACAAGTATTTATTGGTGCGGGTATTGGTGTCACACCACTTGTTTCAATGTTTGATAAAGTAGCTGAAAATGGAAGTCATGCACAGTTTATTCAAGTAACTGGAGACGTTAACGATACACCATTCACTTCTCATTTAAAAGATATTTCAAAACGCTACGACAACGCGAAATATGAATTATATGATAGACAAGCTAAAGGTTATTTAACTAAAGAAACTCTTGAAAATTATGTGAATAATGATAGTGAAGTATATGTTTGTGGAAGTGCTAAATTTATTCAATCAGTGATTGAAGTATTAAAAGAAATAGGCGTAAGCCAAGAACATATTCATTATGAAACATTTGTTCCAAAATTAAGTGTTTCAGTATAAATGTAATATATTATTAAAAAAAGAGAGAGGCATAATTAATTTGAAATTATGTCTCTCTCTTTTTTAATAATAAACGTTTGAATTTAAATTATTCAATGCCTCTACGCATTTTTTCAGCTAATAATGTATTATTTAAAACCATCGTAATAGTTAAAGGACCTACACCGCCTGGTACTGGAGTAATAGCACCTGCAATTTCTTTTACTTCTTCAAATTCAACGTCACCTTTTAGTTTGCCATTTTCATCAGGAGTATTACCTACATCCACAATCACTGCGCCTTCTTTTACATCGTCTTTAGTAACTAATCCAGGTTTACCTACTGCACTGACGATAACATCTGCATGTTTTAAATGGCTATGCATATCTTTAGTACGTGAATGTAAGATTGTTACTGTCGCATTTGCTTGTAATAATAACTTAGACACGGGTTGACCTACAATGTGACTTCGGCCAATTACGACAGCATTTTTACCTTCTAAATCGATATCTGCATGTTTTAAAATTTCCATAATTCCTAATGGTGTACAAGGAACAAACGTTTGTTCATCAATGTATAATTTACCAATGTTTGATGGGTGAAAACCATCAACGTCTTTTTCTGGATTAATTGCTTCTAAAATTTTTTGTTCGCTAACCTGTTTAGGAAGAGGTACTTGGACTAAAATACCACTTACCGAATCATCATTATTTAAACGATCTAGTTCTTTTAATACGTCTTCTTCAGAAGTATCTTCAGATAAATGAACAATTTCAGATATCATCCCTATTTTTTCAGCAGCTTTCTTTTTAGAATTAACATAGCTTTGACTTGCACCATCATTCCCAACTAAAATAACGGATAATTTTGGTGTATATCCCTTTTCTTTTAAAGTTTCAACTTGGTCTTGCAACCCTTGTCTATAATCTTTTGCAATATGTTTCCCATCTAAAATTTTTGCAACCACAAAAAACTCCTCCTTGTTTATTAAACATCTGTCTATAGATTAACTTTAAAGGTATAAAAACGTCAAATTTTAGCTAAAAAGCGTAAATTAAGTTAAGAAACATAGATAAAGTTCGATTTTTGATTGAAATTAAATCTTATACTTGGTATGCTATACGTGTAATATACAACTAATAAGATTTATATTTTAAACTTTGAAAGGGTGTACAAAGTGAAAGTAGCAGTCATTATGGGTAGTTCCTCAGACTGGAAGATTATGCAAGAAAGTTGTGCAATGTTAGAACAATTTGAAATACCATATGAAAAGAAAGTAGTGTCAGCACATCGTACGCCAAAGTTAATGTTTGATTTTGCAAGTGAAGCACGTACAAACGGTTATGACGTTATTATTGCTGGCGCTGGTGGTGCAGCACATTTACCTGGGATGGTTGCTTCAATGACAACGTTACCTGTTATCGGTGTACCTATTGAATCTAAAAGTTTAAAAGGACTAGATTCACTATTGTCTATTGTTCAAATGCCTGGTGGAATTCCTGTTGCTACAACGGCAATCGGTAAATCTGGGGCTAAAAATGCTGGTATTTTAGCAGCGAGAATTTTAAGTATTGGAAATGATTCAGTTCGTAAACATCTTGAACAATATGAACAATCTTTAGTAGATAAGGTAGGCGAAATGCAAGATGAACTTCAATAGATTAAAGTTCGGAGCAACAATTGGTATTATTGGTGGAGGACAATTAGGTAAGATGATGGCACAATCTGCCCAAAAAATGGGCTTTAATGTAGCGTGTTTAGATCCTAATCCAGATAGTCCATGTAAATCAGTAGCAGATGTTTTTATCACGGCAGAGTATGATGATGAAGAAGCCTTAAACAAATTGGGTCAACAATCAGATGTGATTACTTATGAATTTGAAAATATATCTGCTCAACAACTTAAGCAACTAACTCAACAATTTAACATTCCTCAAAGTTATCAAGCAATTGAATTATTACAAGATCGTTTAACTGAAAAACAAACATTAGAATCTGCAGGTACGAAAATTGTTCCTTATGTATCTTTAAAAGATGAAAAAGATTTGAATCAAGCAATTGAAACATTAAGTTATCCATTTATCGTAAAAACACGTTTTGGTGGATATGATGGTAAAGGACAAATTTTAGTGAAAAATGATTCCAATGTTGAAGAAGCTAAAGTACTTGTTTCAAAACATGAATGTGTGGCAGAAAAATTTTTAGATCTCGATCGAGAAGTATCTTTAACTGTAACGATTGGTAATCAAAAACAAATTGCTTATTTCCCACTACAAGAAAACGAGCATCGTAATCAAATACTATTTAAAACTATTATTCCAGCTAGATGCGATAAAGAGCAAGAAGCGAGAAAAGAAGTAGATAAAATAATCGAAAAAGTTCACTTTGTTGGTACTTTTACCGTGGAATTCTTTATTGATAAATCAAATCACTTATATGTAAATGAAATTGCACCGAGACCACATAACTCTGGACATTATACGATTGAAGCATGTGATTATTCTCAATTTGATACACATATCTTAGCAGTAACTGGTCAAGATTTACCTCAAGAGATTGAAATTTTAAAACCAGCTGTGATGATGAATTTACTAGGACGCGATTTAGACTTATTAGAAGATAAATTTGGAGATCATCCTGAATGGCATGTCCACATCTATGGAAAAACAGAACGAAAATCGGATAGAAAAATGGGGCATATGACCATTCTTACAAATAATGTTAATGAAACTGAAAATGAAATGTTGAAACAATTTAAAGGGAGAGAATAATCAATGTCATTACTTTATGAAGGTAAAGCAAAAAGAGTATTTTCAACTGAAACAGTACATCAGTTGAGAGTTGAATACAAAGATGAAGTCACAGCAGGTAACGGCGCCAAAAAGGATAAGATGCAAGGGAAAGGACGTTTAAATAATCGAATTACTTCAATTATTTTCGAATATTTAAATAAACATGGCCTTGAAAGCCATTTTATTAAACAGCTTTCTGAAACTGAGCAATTAGTTAAAGAAGTAAAGATTATACCACTAGAAGTAGTTGTAAGAAATATTGCAACAGGTTCTATTACGAAACGTTTAGGTTTTGAAAAAGGCCATGTATTTGATGAACCACTTGTAGAATTCTTTTATAAAAATGACGATTTAAATGATCCATTGATTACTGATGATCATGTCAAATTACTTCATATTGCTAATGATGAGGAAATTAAGGCATTAAAAGATATGGCTAAAAATATTAATAAAGTATTAATTCAATTAATGAATGAAATGGATTTAAGATTAGTAGATTTTAAAGTTGAATTTGGAAAAACAGAAAATGGTGATATTTTATTAGCGGATGAAATTTCACCAGATACTTGTCGTATTTGGGATAAATATTCAGATACGAATTTCGATAAAGATGTATATAGAAATGATACTGGTTCTTTAATAGATACGTATCAAACATTTTTGGATAAATTGGAGGAACTAAAATAATGAAAACAATTGAACTTCACATTACATTACAACCACAGGTATTGGATACACAAGGTCAAGCATTAAATCGTGCTGTGCATGACTTAGGTTATAAACAAGTTAATGACATTAGAGTAGGTAAAGTATTATATATGACTGTTGATGAAGCTACAGATGAAGCAGTAAATAATATTATTACGACATTAAGCGAAAAGTTATTTGCTAATACGGTTATTGAAGAATATAGTTATAAAATTGTTGATGAAAAGGAGAATGCATAATATGAAATTTGCAGTTCTCGTTTTTCCAGGATCTAACTGTGATAGAGATATGTATAATGCGGCTATTAAAACAGGTGCAGAAGCTGAATATGTAGATTATCGTGAAACATCTTTAAAAGGTTTTGACGGGGTATTAATTCCAGGTGGTTTTTCATTTGGTGACTATTTACGTTCAGGGGCTATGGCAAGTGTCGCTCCAATTATTAGCGAAGTGAAACGTTTTGCCAGTGAAGGTAAGCCCGTTTTAGGTGTATGTAATGGATTCCAGATTTTAACTGAGATAGGACTATTACCCGGCGCCTTATTACATAATGATTCACATCTATTTATTAGCAGAAATGAAAAACTGAAAATTGTTAATAATCAAACTCCTTTTACTAATTTATATGGAGAAAATGAAATTGTTGTTTATCCTGTAGCACATGGAGAAGGACATTATTATTGTACAGATGATATGTACAATGAATTAGTTGAAAATAATCAAATTATTTTAACATATGAAGATAACCCGAATGGGTCTCATGAACATATTGCAGGTATTGTAAATAAAGCAGGCAATGTATGTGGAATGATGCCTCATCCTGAAAGAGCACTTGAAACACTTCTTGGTACAGACAGTGGTGTTAAATTATTCGAAGCAATGGTAAATAGTTGGAGGGAACAAAATGTCTAAGTTTATCGAACCTAGTATTGAAGAAATTAAACTTGAAAAACTATATCAAGACATGGGTTTAAGTGATGAAGAATATAATAAGGTACGTGAGATTTTAGGAAGAGAGCCTAACTTTACAGAAGTAGGTATTTTCTCAGTCATGTGGAGTGAACATTGCTCTTATAAACATTCTAAACCTTTCTTAAAGCAATTCCCGACAACTGGCGAGCATGTCCTTATGGGACCAGGTGAAGGTGCTGGAGTTGTAGATATTGGTGATAATCAAGCGGTAGTTTTCAAAGTAGAATCTCACAATCATCCTTCAGCAATCGAACCTTATCAAGGTGCAGCTACTGGTGTAGGAGGTATCATCAGAGATATCGTATCGATTGGAGCAAGACCCATTAACCTACTAAATAGTTTGCGATTCGGTGAATTATCAGTAAAACAAAATCAACGTTTATTAAAAGGCGTTGTCCGTGGTATTGGTGGTTACGGTAATTGTATTGGTATACCAACTACAGCAGGAGAAATCGAATTCGATGAACGTTACGATGGAAATCCGCTTGTCAATGCAATGTGTGTAGGTGTTATCGATCACGATATGGTACAAAAAGGTACTGCTAAAGGTGAAGGAAATTCAGTCATTTATGTAGGCCTTAAAACTGGACGTGATGGTATTCATGGTGCCACATTTGCATCTGAAGAATTAACTGAAGAAAGTGAAAGTAAACGACCTTCAGTACAAATTGGTGACCCATTTGTAGGTAAAAAATTAATGGAAGCCACACTTGAAGCAATCACATTTGATGAACTTGTAGGTATCCAAGATATGGGAGCAGCAGGTCTTACCTCTTCTTCATCAGAAATGGCTGCTAAAGGCGGTAGTGGATTAGTACTGTATCTAGATCAAGTCCCAACACGTGAACCAGGAATCTCACCATATGAAATGATGTTATCTGAAACACAAGAAAGAATGTTACTTGTTGTTGAAAAAGGAACAGAACAAAAGTTCTTGGACTTATTTGATAAACATGAACTTGATAGTGCAGTAATTGGTGAAGTAACGGATACTGACCGCTTCGTTCTTAAATACGAAGATGAAGTGTATGCAGATATTCCTGTTGATGCACTAGCTGATGAAGCACCTGTCTATATTTTAGAAGGTGAAGAAAAAGAATATAATACCTCAAAAAATGATTATAGTGAGATCAATGTACAAGATGTATTTAAGAAATTATTAAAGCATCCAACAATTGCTTCGAAACATTATTTATATGAACAATACGATCAACAAGTAGGTGCTAATACCATTATTAAACCTGGACTACAATCATCTGTAGTAAGAGTTGAAGGAACAAATAAAGCCATTGCTTCAACCATTGATGGTGAAGCTCGATATGTATTTAATCAACCTTACGAAGGTGGGAAAATGGTTGTGGCAGAAGCTTATAGAAATTTAATTGCTGTAGGCGCAACACCATTAGCTATGACAGACTGTTTAAATTATGGTTCTCCAGAAAAGAAAGAAATTTACCAACAATTGATTGATTCTACAAAAGGAATGGCAGAAGCTTGTGAAGTATTAAAAACACCGGTAGTATCAGGAAACGTTTCTTTATATAACGAAACTAGAGGAACTTCTATTTTCCCTACACCAGTAGTAGGAATGGTAGGACTCATTGAAGATATTCAATATTTAAATGATTTCCATCCAGAAACAGGGCATACATTATATCTTGTAGGAGAAACAAGAAATGATTTTGGTGGAAGTCAAATTGAAAAACTTTTATATAGTAAAGTCAATCATGAGTATGAAGAAATTGATTTAGGTGATGAAGTGGCAAAAGGCGAAGCAATAAAAACATCTATTAGAAATGGAATTGCTTCTCATGTACAAACTGTAGGTAAAGGCGGTTTACTTATTACGCTTGCTAAAATAAGTGCTTATTATAATTTAGGATTAGAAGCAAAAGTAGAACTCTCTGATGCACAATTATTTAGTGAAACACAAGGACGTTATGTCGTTGCAGTCAAAGAAGGACAAACACTAGATGTAGATGGAGCTATTAAAATTGGTGAATTAACAGATGTTGATGAATTTAAAGTATCTAATACTACATCTACAATTACAGAAAAAGTCTCAGATATTAAAGCAATTTGGGAAGGAGCTATTTCAGAATGTTTAACTACAGTGGATTAAACGAAGAATGCGGTGTCTTTGGCATTTGGAATCATTCAGAAGCAGCTCAGTTAACTTATATGGGATTGCATAGTTTACAACATAGAGGGCAAGAAGGTGCAGGGATTGTAGTTTCTGATGAAGATACTCTAAAGGGTGAACGTGGTTTAGGTTTACTTACTGAAGCCATTAAAGAACCACAACTTAATAAACTAAAAGATGGCAATCATGCTATTGGACATGTTCGTTATGCGACATCAGGAAATAAAGGTATCGAAAATATCCAACCATTTTTATATCATTTCTACGATATGAGTGTCGCAATTTGTCATAATGGTAATTTAATTAATGCACAAACTTTAAGACAGTACCTTGAAAAACATGGTGCCATTTTCCACTCATCTTCTGATACTGAAGTGATTATGCATTTAATTCGTCGTAGTAAAGCTCCTACATTTGAAGAGGCGCTAAAAGAAAGTTTACGACAAATTAAAGGCGGATTTACTTTCGCAATATTGACTAAAGACGCTTTGTATGGTGCTGTTGATCCAAATGCGATTCGTCCTCTAGTAGTTGGTAAGATGCAAGATGGAACATACATTTTAGCTAGTGAAACATGTGCCATAGATGTGCTAGGAGCAGAATATGTTCAAGATATTCATGCTGGAGAGTATGTTGTCATTAATCACAATGGCATTGAAGTAAAATCATATACAAGTCACACTAACACAGCTATTTCAGCAATGGAATATATTTACTTTGCGCGTCCAGATTCAACAATTGCTGGAAAAAATGTGCATGCAGTTCGTAAAGTTTCTGGTAAAAAATTAGCTCAAGAAAGTCCGGCTCAAGCAGATATGGTTATCGGTGTTCCAAACTCATCATTATCTGCAGCTAGTGGCTATGCTGAAGAGATTCAATTACCTTATGAAATGGGGCTTGTGAAAAACCAATATGTCGCACGAACTTTTATTCAACCTACACAAGAATTACGTGAACAAGGAGTACGCGTTAAGCTATCGGCAGTGAAAGATATTGTAGAAGGTAAAGACATTATTTTAGTTGATGATTCTATTGTAAGAGGAACAACAAGTAAACGTATTGTCAAAATGCTTAAAGATGCTGGAGCAAATAAAATACATGTACGTATAGCTTCTCCAGAATTTATGTTCCCTAGTTTTTATGGAATTGATGTGTCTACTACTGCTGAATTGATTTCTGCTAGTAAATCTCCAGAAGAAATTTGTGAGTATATTGGTGCAGATTCTCTTGCATATTTAAGTGTTGAAGGTCTTATAGAATCAATTGGATTAGATTTTGATGCACCATATAGTGGATTATGTGTAGAAAGTTTTACAGGAGATTATCCAGCAGGTCTATTTGACTATGAAGAAAACTATTTAAATAATTTAAGTACACGTCAAAAAGAATATATTGATAATCATAAACATTATTTTGATAGAGAGGGAAATATACATGTCTAAAGCTTATGAACAATCAGGTGTTGATATTCATGCAGGTTATGAAGCGGTAGAAAGAATGTCTAGTCATGTTCAACGTACAATGCGTAAAGAAGTACTTGGTGGATTAGGTGGATTTGGTGCGACTTTTGATTTATCCCAGCTTAATATGAAAGCGCCAGTATTAGTCTCTGGTACAGATGGTGTAGGAACAAAATTAAAGCTTGCCATTGATAATAATAAGCATGACACGATTGGTATTGATGCAGTTGCCATGTGTGTAAATGATATTCTTACAACGGGCGCAGAACCGCTATATTTTTTAGATTATATAGCAACAAATAAAGTTGTTCCGGAAGTGATAGAGCAAATTGTAAAAGGTGTGAGTGATGGTTGTGAAGCTACTCATACTGCTCTTATTGGTGGAGAAACAGCCGAGATGGGTGAAATGTATCACGAAGGAGAATATGACTTAGCAGGTTTTGCTGTAGGGGCAGTCGAAAAAGATGAATATATTGATGGATCTGAAGTAGAAGAGGGACAAATTATCATTGGTTTAGCTTCTAATGGAATTCATTCTAATGGGTATAGTTTAGTAAGAAAGTTAATTCAAGAATCCGGAATTAATTTGAATGATTCATTTGATGGAAGTACTTATCTTGATACATTTTTAGCTCCGACTCAATTGTATGTGAAACCTATTTTAACTTTAAAAGAAAAAGTTAAAATCAAAGGCATGAATCATATTACTGGTGGCGGATTTTATGAAAATATACCTAGAGGCTTACCTAACGGGTTAGCAGCTAAAATTGATACACAATCCTTCCCAACACCAAAAGTATTTGAATGGTTACAACAACAAGCTGACATTGAAACGAGTGAAATGTATAACGTTTTTAATATGGGCATAGGCTATACTGTCATTGTAAATAAAGAAGATGTATCTAAAGCACTTGATATCTTAAAAGAACAAGATATTGCTGCATATCAAATAGGGGAAATTGTTAAAAGTAATGATGCACCGATTTATCTTGAGGGGGTATAGATATGACTAAGGTGGCTATATTTGCCTCTGGATCAGGAAGTAACTTCGAAAATATTGTATCTAAAGTTGATAAGGGGCACCTTAATAATATAGAAATTACTTCTTTGTATACAGATCATCACGATGCTTATTGCATTGAGCGTGCAAAACAGTTGAAAGTGATGGTTCATATTAATGAACCTAAAGACTTTGAAAACAAAGCAGAATATGAACAAAAATTAATTCAACTTCTTCATAGTGAAGAGGTGGAGTGGATTATCTTAGCAGGTTATATGAGATTAGTGGGACCAGACTTATTAAATGCTTATGAAGGTAAAATATTGAATATTCATCCTTCATTATTACCAAAGTACAAGGGGAAAGATGCAATTGGTCAAGCATTTAATAGTGGGGATAAGGAAACAGGTTCAACAGTTCACTATGTAGATAGTGGAATGGATACGGGAGAAATAATTGAACAACGAAAATGTGATATAAAACCGGACGATACAAAAGAAGCGTTAGAAGAACGTGTGAAACAATTAGAATATGAACTTTATCCAAGTGTAATAGCTAAAGTTATTAAATAAGGAGCATAGTTAATCATGAAAAAAGCAATTATTAGTGTTTCAAATAAAAGTGGAGTCGTGGAATTTGCTAAATCATTAACGCAATTAGATTATGAATTATATTCAACGGGCGGTACAAAACGTGCTTTAGAAGAAGCTAATGTAACTGTTAAATCTGTATCAGAGTTGACGCAATTCCCTGAAATTATGGATGGTCGTGTAAAAACGTTACATCCAGCAGTACACGGTGGTATTTTAGCAGATCGTAATAAACCTGAACATTTAGAACAATTATCAGAACAACACATTGATTTAATTGATATGGTTGTGGTCAACTTATATCCTTTCCAACAAACTGTAGCTAATCCAGATGTAACTGAAGATGATGCAATTGAAAATATCGATATTGGTGGTCCAACTATGTTACGTGCTGCAGCCAAAAATTTTAAACATGTAACAACCATTGTCCATCCATCTGATTATAATGAAGTCATTCAACGAATTAAAGAACATCGACTTGATGAATCATACCGTAAGTCATTAATGATTAAAGTATTTGAACATACAAATGAATATGATCATGCAATTGTAAGTTTCTTCAAAGGAGATAGTGAAGAATTACGATATGGTGAGAATCCTCAACAATCAGCACGTTTTGTTCGTACTTCTAATAGTAAACATACTATTGCTGGTGCGAAACAATTACATGGTAAGGCATTGAGTTTTAATAATATTAAAGATGCAGATTCAGCATTAGCATTAGTGAAAAAATTTAAAGAACCAGCTGCCGTTGCAGTTAAACACATGAATCCATGTGGTGTAGGTATTGGCACTGATATTGAAACTGCATTTAAACATGCGTATGATGCAGATAATCAGTCTATCTTTGGTGGGATCATTGCACTCAATAGAACAGTTACCAAAGATTTAGCGGAAACGTTACATTCTATTTTCTTAGAAGTTGTCATTGCACCAAAATTTGATAAAGAAGCTTTAGATATTTTAACTCAAAAGAAAAATATTCGCTTATTAGAAATTGATATGACAATTGATAATCGTGAAGAAGAATTTGTTTCAGTCTCAGGTGGATATTTGGTTCAAGATAAAGATAATTACGAAGTGTCTAAAGAAGAAATGAAGGTTGTTACAGACGTTGAACCTACCGATGCTCAGTGGGAGGCAATGCTTCTAGGATGGAAAGTTATTCCATCAGTGAAAAGTAATGCAATCATTTTAAGTAATAATAAACAGACAGTTGGAATTGGTGCAGGACAAATGAATAGAGTAGGTGCAGCTAAGATTGCATTAGAGCGCGCAATTGAAATAAATGACAATGTAGTAATGATTTCTGATGGCTTCTTCCCAATGGATGATACTGTTGAACTTGCTGCAAAACATGGTATTAAAGCTATTATTCAACCAGGCGGTTCAATTAAAGACCAAGATTCGATTGATATGGCTAACAAACATGGTATTGCTATGGTTACTACTGGTATGCGTCATTTTAAACACTAATTTAAAATAATTGAGAGAATAGAGGGAGAAAAGAAATGAATGTTTTAGTTATAGGTGCAGGCGGTCGTGAACATGCATTAGTATCAAAATTACATCAGTCGCCACTTATTGAAAAACTTTATGCTATTCCTGGAAATGATGCAATGACTCATTTAGCTGAAATACACACTGAAATTGCTGAAACCGACCATAAGGCTATTTTACAATTTGTTCACCAACATCATATAGAATGGGTGATTATTGGTCCAGAACAACCATTGATAGATGGTTTATCTAATAAATTGAGAGACAATCATGTTAAAGTCTTTGGTCCTAATAAAGAAGCAGCCCAAATTGAGGGTTCTAAATCTTTTGCTAAAAGGGTAATGGAAAAATATGATATTCCAACTGCTGATTATAAAGAAATAGACAATAAAACTGAAGCACTTAATTATGTAAATGATTGCGAATTACCTATTGTAGTCAAAAAGGATGGGTTAGCTGCTGGTAAAGGCGTAATTATTGCTAATACACGAGATGAAGCAATTGAAGCGGTAGAAGTGCTATATCCACAAGAAGATGGAAAAGTTGTCTTTGAACAATTTCTTGAAGGAGAAGAATTCTCATTAATGACATTCATTAATGGTGATTATGCAGTTCCTTTTGACTGTATTGCTCAAGATCATAAACGTGCCTATGATAATGACGAAGGTCCTAATACTGGTGGGATGGGCGCTTATTGTCCTGTTCCTCATATTTCAAATGACGTTTTAGAACGTACAAACAAAGATATTGCTCAACCAATTGCTAGAGCGTTAAAAGAAGAGGGTTATGACTATTTTGGTTTACTTTATATAGGTGCAATTTTAACTAAGGAAGGTCCTAAAGTTATTGAATTTAATGCACGATTTGGTGATCCAGAAGCGCAAGTATTGTTAAGTCGTCTAGAAAGTGACTTGATGGCACAAATCGTTGCTCTAGACCGTAAAGAACCTATTCGTTTTCAATGGATTAACGATTATGTGGTAGGAGTAATGCTTGCTTCGAAAGGCTATCCTGGGTCATATGATAAAGGTGCAGAGGTTTCAGGCTTTGAATTAAATAACCATTATTTCGTTAGTGGTTTGAAAAAAGAAAATGATACATTTCTTACATCTGGCGGACGAGTTGTATTAGCCATTGGAAAAGGAAAAACTATTCAACAAGCACAAAAAGATGCTTATGGAAATGTAGAAAAAATTAAGAGTGATCAACTATTTTATCGTAAAGATATTGGAAATAAAGCACTCAAATAAACTAAAAATAATAACCCATAGATGATAGGCACTGAACCCTTAAAATGGGAACTTAATAAAAACACTATGTTCTAGGCTGCTAATTCTCTGTATTTTACAGGGGATAAGTAGCCTAGTTTTTGTTGAATTCGATTATTATTATAGTTTTTAATGTACTTTTCGACATTATCTATTACAATCTGATTAGAGCTATTAAGCTGATTATTGATGTAAAAAGTTTCAGACTTTAGCGAGGAATGGAAACTTTCTATCGGGGCGTTATCGGCAGGTGTTCCCTTTCGGGACATACTTCTGATAATGCCTTTTTCTTCGCACAATTGATAATAAGCATAAGATGTATAAACGCTGCCTTGATCACTATGTAATATACAACCTTCAGGTATATCGATTTGATTTAATGTATCATTAACTAAACTTTGGTCTTGTTTATCATCTATTTTATACGCCACAATTTCTCCGTTATAAATATCCATTATCGAAGATAAATACAACATAGAATGACCAAATGGTAAATAAGTAATATCGGTTGTTAATACTTCCATGGGACAACTCGCTTTAAATTGTCTTTGTAATAAATTGTCCGTTTTATAATACGGTTTACCTATTCTTGTCGTCTTTTTAGGTCTAACTCGGCAGTTCAAATGATGCTTCTGCATCATTCTCTGTACTCTCTTATGATTAATTGGTGATGTATAACATTGATTAATCAATGCTGTAATCTTACGATAACCGTAGGTATAGTGGTTAGCTTTACATAATTCAATGACTTTTTGTGTTACGGTATCATTTTTATAGGTTTTGTTTTTCCATCGGTAATATGTTGATTTAGGTATGTTTAATACTTCTAGTATCAATTTGATTGAATATTTTACTTTTAATTGATCCACTAAATCTATGACTACTGTTGGTACCACTTCCTTTCCAATGCCTTGTACTTTTTTAAAATATCCAATTCTATATCTTTTCTCTTATTTTCTAATTTTAATTGTTCTACTTCTGACAGCTCTTCTAATCCTTTACCGTAGGTATATTGTTTACCAACTTGTTGTGAAAATCTATAACTTTCCCCATTTCGATACCATCGCCACCAAGTTTTCACTTGCGTCCTATTTCTAATATTTAATTCTTTCATAATTTCTTTTGTTGAAAATCCTGCTGCTTTCATTTCAACTGCTTTATACTTTGTTTCTACTGAATAAGAAACTCTTTTCATAGAAAAAACACCTCCGTATGATTCATTTTAATATGAATTCAACGAAAGTGTGTTTATATAATTCCCACTAATTGGGGGCAGTCCAGATATTCATCTATGGGTTTTTTATAATGTTAGGGTTTAATATACGAGCAAGATAAATTTACTGTATTTTTGAAACTGTTTTTATCTTTGAACTCAATTTTTACTTTAGTTTGTCTTATGTTAGATATATTACTCTAACATTTCTGAAACACGAGCATCTTCAATACCAGTGATTGGAAAATATTGAGATAAATAAAAAGCAATAATAAGTAAAGCAATTGTCATACCAACAAAAAGAATATCTTTGTATGAGAAAGGTGCTTTATAATAATAGGTACGTGGGCCATCTTTAAATCCTTTTGATTCCATAGCTACTGATAATTGATGTGCACGACGTATGTTTTGACTTAAAACTGGAATAAGTAAGTGTTTTATACGTTTAAATCCACGATAATTGGAAGCATCAATCATTTGGTAACGCATTTTTAAAGAACGTCTTAATTGGATAAATGATGTGAAAATAAGTGGTACCATACGAATAGCAGCCATAAATGCATAGGCGATTTTAGGTTTTACTTTTAAATGTTGCATTAAACTATAGAAAATCATTACAATTTGCGATGTTAATGCAATTAACACACCAAACATTGAAACAGTAATTGTTCTTAAAGATAAGTGAAGACCTCTTACAATGCTCTCAGTACTAATATGAATAATTCCCCATTCAAATAACATATGTGTACCATCACCATATAAAATCATGAATAATGATGATAGCAAGGCAAAGAGAATGGTTGCTGATAAAAATGCAGCAATGACTTTAAAAGCTGTACCATTAAAAGATAATAAAAATATAAACATTAATAAAGTAATATAAATCATGTAATCAAAATTATGCACAAAAATGATAAAAATAAATAATAAAACTCCAAGAATTAATTTCGTAATAATATTTACATCATCTACAAGTGTATGACGCTTTTTCCAACGTTCAAACATTTGATTCACCTGCCATTTCTAAAAGCTTATGATTTTCTACGACAAGTCGACGTGTTGGATAACGATGAATAATTTCAGGGTCATGCGTCACCATTACGATAGTTTGTCCTTGTTTTACACGTTCTTCAAATAGCTTAATCAATTGAAATGTATTATGACTATCAAGTCCAAATGTTGGCTCATCTAGTAAAACAATTTCAGCTTTTGAACTTAAAGCAGTTGCTACGCTTAATCGACGTTTTTGACCTGTAGATATTTCAAAAGGATGATGATGTTTAACTTTTTCTAAATGTAAAAGTTTCAAAAGATGCTCAGTTTCTTCTTTCGATTTTGCTTTATCAAGATGATTATAATGAATATTAATTTCGTCATAAACTGAATTTGTAATAAATTGAAGTTCAGGATTTTGGTATACAAGATACATATTTTGAGCAGCATCTTTAATTTTCTTCAGTAATCGCTTCTCATAAAACATTGTACCGTTGTATTTCACTAATTGCATCATAGATTCGAGTAAAGTAGTTTTACCAGCTCCATTTTTTCCAGTAATTGTAATCCATTCTCCAGGATGAATATTTAGTTCTGAAACTTCAAATAGTGTATTTTTACTACGAATTATTTGTCCGTTTTGAAATTTAAAAAGTGTATTGGAATATTGGGGAGTTAAATCTTTTCGAATAGGTGCATAATCCCAAGCATGAGGATGCCATACGCCAAATTCAGTGAGTAACGATTCACAATGTTTGAGTATGTATTCAGGTGTATTATCAGCTATAATTTCTCCATCATAGTTCATTAATATGACTCGATCTACATGATGCCAAATATGTTCCACTTTATGTTCTACAATTAATACCGTTTGATCAGTCCATAAGTGAATTAATCGTTGCCATAAGTCAGCAGTTGCTTGTACATCTAACATAGCTGTAGGTTCATCTAAAAAGAGTGTATCAGCTTTCTGTAAAATCGTTTCAACGATAGCAAGCTTTTGTTTCATACCACCACTTAAATTATTTACGAAAGTTGAATTATCCACATCTAAATCTACAGACGCAAGTGCTTTTTTAATTTGTTCATCCATGTCTTCTCTTGGCACTTTTTGATTTTCTAAGACGAAAGCTAATTCTTCGTAAACTTTTGGCATACAAAATTGTGTATCTGGGTCTTGAAAAATAACCCCGGAATTAGGATCAATGTCTAGTTCATCATATTTCATCGGTAATTCTATAAGATTAGGAACAATGCCACTAAGGACATTAAGCAATGTGCTTTTACCAGATCCTGAAGGACCTAGTAAAAGCACTTTTTCTTTATCTTTAATTTCTATATTTAGATTATCGAAAATTTTTCGATCACCATTTGGATATTTTAGACGTAAATTTTTGACTTTTAACACAATCATTTCCCCTTATAAGTTGTCGTAATCTTTTTGAGAGGCAGGACGGAATAATTTAGTTACTCCAGTTTGATCTAAGGCTTTTACAATTAAATAAGAGAGTATACCAGACAGTACAATACCACTAATAGCACGGAAAATGATGAAAAGTAGTAAGTTCCAACCCGCAACTTCGTTTAGATAGCCGTAAAAATAATCTACAGGGAAAGATACTAATGCTGTTACTAAACCAGCTAACATTGCTACCATTAAAGAACGTGATTTGTATTTAAAGATAGCAAACACAATTTCACATGCTAGACCTTGTAAAATGGCATATACTATAGTAGGAATATCAAATTTCCCCATAACAATAGTTTCACCTGCACCAGCAGCAAATTCAGCAATTAATGCAATACCTGGTTTAGGAATAATTAAGTAAGCCACAATAGCAGCCATAAACCAAATACCGTATGTAAGTTGCTCTAGATGTATACCAGCTACTTGAGCTAAATTATATGGCAACCACCATAAGTTATAAATGATTGCAAAAATAACAGCAATCAGCACCGTAACTAGAATTTCTGAAAGTTTTAAACCTTTAGACATAAAATAGTTCCTCCTAAAAAAACGCACAACCCTTCGTAGAAAAGTTGTGCGTAAATTTAAATAAAAATGCTATTGATTATTAAAAACATGATTTATTTAAGTTAACACTTTCCTACGCTAGTTTTTAACTAGATCAGGTTCAAAGGGTTTGAGGTTAAGCCTCATCTCAGTGCTATACACCCCTAGTGCATTTATATTTTATTTATTTTAAATGTATGACTTTTAATAGTAGATGTCAAGATGCTTTTAATCTATATTTAATTAAAAATAAATTATAATTAAACAGTTTACATATTTAACAATAAACAGTTTACATATTTAACAATTAAAATGTAATTAGTTCTAAAAATAATGAAAGAAAGTAGGATAGATTTATTTCCAACTCAGCCATCGATAGCCAATATATTAAAAATACCTGAGACAGCTTGTATGTCTCAGGCTTATTCATTAAATATTCTTAATGATGACATAAATAAGAAAATTAGTCTAATGTATTTTGAACATCTTGTTTAGTTTGTTCAATATCATCAGTTTTTTCTTCTTTTTGTTCTTTTAATTTTTCTTCATATTCTTTTGCTTTTTTTGCATCTTCATGTGTCATAGGACAACTCTCCTTTTTCATAGATTACTTTACAAAACTAATATACCCAATTAATAAAAGAATAAACTTCATCTCAGTCTAGAGAAGTATTTTATTTTTTATTAAAGACAAGAATAGAAAGTTCATATATAATTAATTTTGAGGTGAACTGTATGTCTTTTCTTAAGAAACACGCCGAGATTATCTATAGTTACTTGATCGGTATCGTTTCACTCTTCACAGGTCTCATTATCTTAATCAATTTGCCTTTAATCCATAAACTAAAAGATAAAGATAAAATTGATTTAAAAATACATAATATATGGGACTTTCTTAATGCATTTTTTAGTGAAATAATTAGAGTGATGAGTAGATTCATAGGCAACTTTCCAGTTGTAAGTGCAGTCATAATTATTCTATTTGGTATTCTAGTCATATTGATTGGATATACGTTATTTAGAACAACCAAATACGATTACGACATCTCAATTTTCTTTTTAGTTATTGGTATTTTATACTTCCTCATTACAATTACATTGATGACTCAAGTATATGGTTTTTGGGCAATTATATTCATTATTCCATTTGTGATTCATACAGGATATATTGTTTATAAAGATGAATTGTATCAAGAAAATAGAAAAGTTCATTATTTATGGATTATTATTTCATATGGAATAAGTTACTTGATTACTCAACTGTCATTGTATGGCAAAATCGATGCAAATGAGATTGAGCCTATTGATATTTTAAGTGTAAATACATTCTTCATCATTATGTGGTTATTAGCTCAAGCGGCAATTTGGAATTTCTTATTCTTACGCCGTGCGTTACCTTTAACAAAAGAAGAATTAGGGGAAGAAGAGCCTGAATTATCAAGAACTCAAAAAGGAAACGTTTCGACTCAATCAAAAGTTCATTTTAAACAACTTCAAGATAAAACATCAGAATATGCACGTAAGACAAGAAGAAGTGTAGATTTAGATAAAATTAGATCTAAACGCGATAAATTTAAAAGTAAATTTAAAAATATTGTAGATATAGAAGAAGATGATATTCCTAAGTGGATGAGACCTCCTAAATGGATTAAACCAGCATATGTGGAAATTTTCTGTGGTTTTATCTTATTCTTATTTACATTTATAGAATTTAATAATAGAAATGCTCTATTTGTATCTGGAGAATGGGAATTATCACAAACTCAATACGTGATTGAATGGATTACACTGTTAATATTACTCTTTATTATTATCATTTACATTGCGACGACATTTACTCATTTTTTAAGAGGCAAATTTTACTATTTACAGTTGTTTATGATTAGTATTCTATTCTTCAAATTGCTTACTGAATTTATTAATATAATGATTCATGGTCTATTACTTTCAATATTTATTACACCTACATTAATTATTATGTTAATACCTGTAATTATAGCATTTTCGTTGCAATTAAAAGAAAAACCATAATCTGAGTAAGGGAGTGGAACAGAATTCATTTTTGAATTCAGTGTTCCACTTCTTTTTTTAATTTAATATTTAGGTGAAGAATTTTAAATTTGTTAAAATAGTAGAGTAGATTACAATAGATTCGTTACAAAAATTAAAATAGGAGAAATTAAAATGAAAATAGCAACTTTAAATAAAGGCAAAGAAACTAAATATTTAAATCAATATCCTTTAGTTGAAGAAGAAGATATTTTTCAACACGATCATTTAAAAGAAGGTGACTTGTTTAATATAGTTACTGAAAATAACCAATATATTGCAACAGCTTATGTAGGACGTCAACATAAAGGATTAGGATGGGTAATCACATATAGCCAAGAAGAAGATATCAATATTACTTTCTTTGAAAATTTATTTAAAAAAGCGCTAGAAGAAAGAGAGTATTACTATAATATAGAAGGAACTAATGCTTTTAGACTATTTAACGCTGAGGGAGATGGCGTTGGAGGTTTAACTATTGATAATTACAATGGACATCTACTTATTCAATGGTATTCAAAAGGAATTTACAAGTTTCGTTATATAATTATTGAAGCAATAAAAAAAGTATTTAAATTTGAATCAGTTTTTGAAAAAATGCGCTTTAAAGATACGGAGTATACAGGAGGACATGTACTTGGAGAAACTCCGGAATTTCCAATAGTTATTGAAGAAAATTTTACATTTTACAATGTTGATTTAAACGATGGATTAATGACAGGAATATTTTTAGATCAAAAAGAAGTTCGTAAAAAATTACGTGATTATTTTGCCGAAAATAGAAGTATTTTAAATTTATTTAGTTATACGGGCGCGTTTTCAGTGGTAGCATCTAAAAATGCTAAAGTTACAACAAGTGTAGATTTAGCTAATCGTTCTCGTACATTAACTGAAGAAAATTTTGGGTTAAATGGTGTAGACCCTAAAAGTCAATATATCTATGTCATGGATACATTTGATTTTTATAATTATGCAGCACGTCATGGAAAACAATATGACACAATAGTCATTGATCCACCTAGTTTTGCGCGTAATAAAAAGAAAACTTTTTCAGTACAAAAAAATTATGATGATTTAATTAATGGTGCTTTAGATGTTTTAGCACCAGATGGTACATTGCTTCTATGTACAAATTCAAGTGCTTTTTCTTTAAAAGCATTTAAAAATGTAATTAAGAAAACATTGGAACAAGCTAACGTAGAATATGAAATAGAAGAAGTCATGGGATTACCAAAAGACTTTAAAACACATTCACATTATAAACCTTCTAAATATTTAAAAGCTGTATTCATAAATATTAAGCATTAAAGTACTGAAATAGGGTATTAAATGTATATTGAAAATATTATGAAAAACGAAAGGTGAGTCAGTAAGTGGGTATTATTAATAAAATTACAAATGGAGTTACTGATAAAGTTGGTAAAAAGGTCTTAGATATAGAAGAAATTAACGAAAAAGATATCTTACCTAAAAATGAAGAAGAAATTGCACAACGTAGAGAAAAAGCTAAAGCTGTTGTTAAGAAAAAATCTTTATTATCTTCAGGGATGAGTGTTGTGCCAATTCCAGGATTAGACTTTGGTGTAGATATCAAATTGATGAAAGATATTATTGAAGATATTAATAAAATTTATGGTCTTGATCAAAAACAAGTCAATTCTCTTGGTGAAGATGTTAAAGAACGTATTTTATCAGCAGCAGCAATTCAAGGTAGTTCAATGATTGGTGAAAAAGTAACTAGTGGTGCTTTGAAATTAATTATTAGAGATGTTGCTAAGCGTACAGCAGCAAAACAAACAAAATGGTTCCCAATAGTGGGACAAGCTGTTTCAGCTTCAATTAGTTACTACTTTATGAATAAATTAGGTCAAGATCATATAGAAAAATGTGAAAAAGTTTTACGTGATATTATTTAATTTTTTAAAAATGTAGTATAATAAAAGGGAAGAAATTTATATATAACATTAGAAAATTGACTAACATAACGCTATACCTATTATAAGTAATCAAACTTTGTTTGATTACTTATATAATGACTGCTACTTTATTAATATAAGTGTATTTTTCGATAATAATTCAATTATATAAGAATTGAATTTAGTTATATATTTTGGTAGTGTTAGGGTATGAATTTTTATGTTAGATAATAAGAAAATTAATTTTCTAACTTATGGAGGAGAAATAGATTATGGAACAAAAATCATATGTAATTGTTGACGAAACTGGAATTCATGCACGTCCAGCTACAATGTTAGTGCAAACAGCATCTAAATTTGATTCAGATATTCAATTAGAATATAACGGTAAAAAAGTAAATTTAAAATCAATTATGGGCGTTATGAGTTTAGGTGTAGGTAAAGATGCTGAAATTACTATCTATGCTGATGGAAGCGATGAACAAGATGCAATTCAAGCTATCAGTGAAGTTTTATCAAAAGAAGGTTTAACAGAGTAATTATGTCTAAATTAATTAAAGGTATTGCAGCTTCTGATGGAGTTGCAATTGCCAAAGCATATTTACTAGTAGAACCTGATTTATCATTTACAAATGAGAAAATTACTGATACTGATGCTGAAATTAAAAAGTTCAGAAATGCTTTAGAAGCTTCCAAAATTGAATTAACAAAAATTAGAAATAATGCTGAAAAATCATTAGGTGCAGATAAAGCTGCTATTTTTGATGCACATTTACTTGTACTTGATGACCCAGAATTAATTCAGCCAATTGAAGATAAAATTGCGAATGAGAAAGTCAATGCTCCAGAAGCATTAAATGAAGTTACGACTCAATTCATTACTATTTTTGAATCTATGGATAATGAATATATGAGAGAACGTGCAGCAGATATTCGTGACGTTTCTAAGCGTGTACTTGCTCATCTTTTAGGCGTGGAGTTACCAAATCCTAGTATGATTGATGAAAGTGTAGTTATTATAGGAAACGATTTAACACCATCTGATACTGCACAATTAAACAAAGAGTTTGTTCAAGGTTTTGTTACAAATATTGGTGGACGTACAAGTCATTCTGCAATTATGAGCCGTTCATTAGAAATTGCAGCCGTGGTTGGTACTAAATCGATTACTCATGAAGTAAAACAAGGAGATATGGTTATTGTTGACGGTATTACTGGTGACGTTATCATAGATCCAACTGAAGACGAACTCATTGCTTATCAAAATAAACGTGAGCGTTTCTTTGAAGATAAAAAAGAATTACAAAAACTTCGTGATGCCGAAACTGTAACTGTTGACGGTGAACATGCAGAATTAGCTGCTAATATTGGTACACCTGATGATTTATATGGTGTTATGGAAAATGGCGCTGAAGGAATTGGTCTTTATAGAACAGAATTTTTATATATGGGTAGAGATCAAATGCCAACTGAAGACGAACAATTTGAAGCGTATAAAAAAGTGTTAGAAACTATGAAAGATAAACGCGTTGTTGTACGTACTTTAGATATTGGTGGAGATAAAGAATTACCATATTTAAATTTACCTAAAGAAATGAATCCATTCTTAGGTTATCGTGCAATTCGTTTGTGCTTAGATCAACAAGACATCTTCAGAACACAATTACGTGCGTTATTACGCGCATCTGCTTATGGTAAATTAAATATTATGTTCCCAATGGTAGCCACTATTAAAGAGTTTAGAGATGCTAAAGCTATTCTTTTAGAAGAAAAAGATAAATTAACTAGCGAAGGACAAGAAGTTGCTGATGATATCGAAGTAGGTATCATGGTAGAGATTCCTTCTACTGCTGCGTTAGCTGATATCTTTGCTAAAGAAGTAGATTTCTTTAGTATAGGAACTAATGACTTAATTCAATATACTATGGCAGCTGACCGTATGTCTGAACGTGTTTCATATTTATATCAACCATATAACCCAGCAATTTTACGTTTAGTTAAACAGGTCATTGAAGCTTCTCATAAAGAAGGTAAATGGACTGGTATGTGTGGTGAAATGGCTGGCGATGAAACAGCAATTCCATTATTATTAGGTTTAGGATTAGATGAGTTCTCTATGAGTGCAACCTCTATTCTTAAAGCTAGAAGACAAATTAATGGTTTAAGTAAAAACGAAATGGCGGAATTAGCAAATCGTGCCATTAATTGTGCAACACAAGATGAAGTTAAAGAACTTGTTCATCACATTTCTAAATAATATTAAAAATACCTGAGACAACTTATGATGTCTCAGGTTCTTTTTTATGTATTACAGTTGGATATCAAATATTCTGTTGATTTTTTCTAAATCTACATGATACATAGGCTCTTCATTTAATAAGATAAATGGTGTAGAGAATGCATCATATTCTAACATTTCATTACGATAAGAAGGATACTTAATATTTTTTTCAATAAAATTAATATGATGTTCCGTTAAATAATTTTTTATAAAATTACAAGGTGGACAATCATCTTGTGTATAGATAATTATTTTAGACATAAATCATATTCTCCTTTTAATTATACTTTTCTTACTATATATAAGGTAATTAAAAAATGCAAATTTTGAATTTTATGTGAATTCCATTTAAATTATCTATTAAAAAGTAAACAAAAAAATTTTAGTTACTAATGTTTAGGTATATAATTTAAATCTATAGGCTTAAATTTTAAATTATAGAAAAGGTGGTTAAATATGAATTCTGTCGAAATTAGTCGTTTTTTGACAGGGATGACATTAGGCGTTCATATTATTTTTGCTACTATTGGAGTAGGAATGCCATTAATGTTTGCAATCGCAGAGTTTTTAGGGATCAAAAAGAAAGATCCTAAATATATAGCATTAGCAAAACGTTGGTCAAAAGGGTATACGATTACAGTTGCAGTTGGGGTTGTAACTGGAACAATTATTGGATTACAACTTTCACTTGTTTGGCCTACGTTTATGAAAATGGGTGGCCATGTTATCGCGCTTCCTCTTTTCATGGAAACATTTGCTTTCTTCTTTGAAGCAATCTTTTTAAGTATTTATCTGTATACATGGAATCGTTTTAAAAATCAATGGATACATTTTTTAATTAGTTTACCTGTTATTATTGGTGGTTCATTCTCAGCGTTCTTTATTACTTCAGTGAACTCATTTATGAATACTCCAGCAGGTTTTGAAATGAAAAAAGGTAAAATGGTGAATGTTCAACCATTTGAAGCAATGTTCAATTCTTCATTTTTAGTTAGAGCATTTCATGTTGTTGCAACAGCTGGTATGACGATGGCGTTTATTTTGGCAGCAATTGCTGCATTTAAATTATTGAAAAATAAATATAGTGAAGATGCGCCATATCATAAAAAAGCGTTAAAAATGACTATGATTCTTGGATTTATTCAAACATTATTATCAATGTTAGCGGGAGATTTGTCTGCTAAGTTTCTTCATAAAGTACAACCAGAAAAATTAGCTGCATATGAGTGGCATTTTGATACACATTCCAAAGCAGATTTAGTATTTTTTGGTGTCTTAAATGAAAACACTCAAGAAGTTTCAGGAGCTATAAAAATACCTGGATTACTGAGCTTTTTAGCTGATAATAATATTAATACTAAAGTAAAAGGTTTAAATGAATTTCCTAAAAATGATTTACCTCCATTAATCGTTCATTATTTCTTTGATTTAATGGTAGCTATGGGAATCTTTTGTTTTATCGTATCAGGCATTTTTATATTAGCATTATTGATAAAAAAACTACGTCCTATTATAACTAAAAAAGTAATGCTTTATGCAGTACTTTTAACAGGACCTGCTTCAATGCTTGCTATAGAGTTTGGTTGGTTCTTAACTGAAATGGGACGTCAACCATGGATTGTTAGAGGTTACATGCGTGTTAGCCAAGCTGCTACACAGGCAGGAGGAATTACATTAGTAACAATTTTATTCGGTTTACTTTATTTTGTACTTCTCTTTACATCTGCTTATGTATTATTGAGAATGTTTAGAAATAAACCAGCTCGCGAGGATATTGATAAAGTGATTGGAGGTCAAGAATAATGGATTATACTGGCATAGGTATTACAGTATTATGGACTTTCCTATTTTGTTATATTATCGTAGCGTCTATTGATTTTGGTGCTGGATTTTTAACTTTGCATACAAAATTAACGGGAGAAGAAAAAAAGATTAATCATCTTATAGAAAGATATTTAAATCCTGTATGGGAAGTAACAAATGTATTTTTTGTATTTTTCTTTGTAGGTTTTGTCGGATTTTTCCCAGATTCAGCTCTTTATTTAGGGACAGTGTTATTAGTTCCTGGTTCAATCGCTTTAATTCTTATTTCTATTAGAAGTAGTTTTTATGCTTTTGAACATTATGGACAAGATAATAAACTGCCTTGGATATTTTTATATGGTATTACTGGGCTTTTAATACCCGCAGCACTCGCAACTGTATTGACTATCTCAGAAGGCGGATACATTAATGAACAAGGCAATCATTTTGATTTGGATTGGGTACAATTACTATTAAGTCCTTTTGCATGGTCAGTTGTATTTTTAGCAATTGTAAGTGTGTTATATATATCATCGGGGTTTTTAACATATTATGCTTCTAAAGCAAAAGATAAAGTGGCTTATAAATTTATGCGTCAATGGTTTATGTTTTGGGGTCCACCGATGATTATTATTTCATTATTTGTATTCTTATCATTAAGAATACAAAACTCTAATCACTTTTATAATGCAATTACGCATTATTGGTGGATGTTTGCAATTAGTTTTATTTTCTTCTTAATTGCAGGAATTTTAAATATGATTAAAAAGTATCATGGTTTAGCATTTATTATGGTGATTTTACAAATGGCTTTCGCTTTTTACGGATACGGTATGAGTAAGTTACCTTATATTCTTTATCCATATATTAAAATTTCAGATTCAGGTGTAAACTCATCAATGGGCTTAGCATTAACGATCGTCTTTATTTTAGGTTTACTTTTATTACTTCCATCGTTAATATTGTTATTGAGATTATTCGTTTTTGATAAACAATATGTGGAAGGTAAAAAGTAATTTAAATTAAGAGAGGAGCTGAAATGAGAGTGATTTATATTTATAGAACTTTGAAGAAGTTTCTAGTATATAAATGAACTTATCATTTTAGCTCTTATTTTTTAGATAGGAGTTCCAGAATTCATGGAGAAAGAGTATGTAGTAATAGGATTAGGTCGTTTTGGAGGAAGTATTGTAAGAGAGTTAAACGCTTTAGATATGGATGTTATGGCTATTGATAGAGATGAAGCTCGAGTAAATGAATATAGTGAAATTGCGACACATGCTGTTGTAGCTGACACTACAGATGAAGCGGTAATGAAAAGTTTAGGTATACGAAATTTTGATCATGTCATTGTGGCAATAGGTGAGAATATTCAATCTAGTACATTAACAACTTTAATATTGAAAGAGTTAGGTGTTAAAAAAGTTACGGCCAAAGCACAAAACGATTATCATGCAAAGATTTTGAATAAAATTGGTGCAGACACTGTGGTACATCCAGAAAGAGATATGGGTCGTCGTATTGCACATAATGTAGCAAGTGCAAGTGTACTAGACTATCTCGAACTCGCAGATGAGCATTCATTAGTGGAGTTAAAAGTAAGCGAAAAATTAACTGGTCAAACAATCAGAGATTTAGATATTCGAGCACAATTCGGTATTAATATTATTGCAATAAAAAGAGGCCGAGAAATCATTGTGTCACCAGATCCAAATATGAATATTGAAATTGGAGATATTATGATAATGATTGGACACGATAATGATTTAAATCGTTTTGAGAAAAAAATAGTAAGATAAAAAAACACACGGTATTTCTTAAGAAATACCGTGTGTTTTTATTCTTCATTTACTTTCATAATTACTGGTAAAATCATTGGACGACGAGCTGTTTTTTCATATAAATATGGCTGTAACGTTTCAATGATTGAAGATTTAATTTGATGCCATTGAATATCATCATTTGAATTTAGTTTTGAAATAACATCCGTTTTAATTTTTCGTTGTGCATCATAAATTAATTGGCCAGATTCACGCATATAAACAAAACCACGTGAAATAATATCTGGACCTGAAAGAAGTTTATTTGTATTAAAATCAATACTTACTACAACAATAACCAATCCTTCTTCAGATAATAATTTACGATCCCGAATGACAACATTACCAATATCACCGATGCCACTTCCATCAACTAATACATTACCAGATGGAATTCGACCAGCTTTACGCGCAGAATCGTGTGTTAAAGCTAAGACATCACCAATATCAAAAATAAAGACATTTTCTTCTTTAACACCACAATCAATACCTGTTTGACCATGAGCTTTTAGCATACGATATTCACCATGAATAGGTAAGAAGTATTTAGGTTGAATTAAACGAAGCATTAACTGTTGGTCGCCTTGGGAACCATGTCCTGATGTATGAATGTTAGAAATCTTACTGTGAATAACATCAGCACCAGCTTTATATAATGCGTTAATTGTACGATTGATACTTTTAGTATTCCCTGGAATAGGAGAAGAACTGAATACTACAGTATCATCAGGTATAATTTTAATTTGTTTGTGTGTACCATTAGCGATACGTGAAAGTGCAGCCATTGGTTCACCTTGAGAGCCAGTGCATAAAATAAGTAACTCGTGTTTAGGAATATTATTAATTTTGTTAGGCTCAACAAATGTTTCTGGGGGTGCTTTGATATAACCCAGCTCCATACCAATCTTAATATTATTTTCCATTGAACGGCCAAAAGTTACAATTTTACGATTATATTTAATTGCTGCTTCCACCGCTTGTTGGACACGATAGATGTTTGATGCAAAGGTTGCGAAAATAATACGACCTTTACAGTTACGGAAAATTTTATCTACATTTTGTCCAACTTCACGTTCACTTAATGTGAAATCAGGAACTAGCGCATTCGTAGAGTCAGATAACAAGCATAATACGCCTTCTTTACCAAGCTCTGCCATTTTGGCGATATTAGCAGGCGCACCAACAGGTGTAAAATCAAATTTGAAGTCACCAGTATGGACAATTTTACCTTCAGGTGTGTCAACAACAACACCATATGCTTCTGGGATACTATGCGTAGTTAAGTAAAAAGAAATTTCAAAATGTTTAGATTTTATAACACTATCTTCTGTAATTTCATTTAAACTAGCATTACGCAGTAAATTGTGTTCTTCTAATTTATTGCGTATTAAACCTAAAGCTAAAGGGCCACCATAAATAGGCACATTAATTTGCTTTAATAGGTAGGGCACACCACCTATATGGTCTTCATGTCCATGAGTAATAAATAAACCAACAATTTTATCTTGATTTTGTTCTAAGTAGGTATAATCAGGAATAACGTAGTCTATACCTAATAAATTATCATCAGGGAACTTAATTCCAGCATCGATGATAACAATTTCATCTTTATACTCCACAGCATAAGTGTTTTTACCAACCTCACCTAAGCCGCCTAGAGCATATACACCTACTTCATTAGAATGTAATTGTTTCATTATTGAGCGTTCTCCACATTAAAGTGATCAGAATGTTCTTTTTCATATTCTAAATGTGCGCCCTCTAATTTAGTAATAAATTCGATATTATAATTGCGATCTTTTAAATAACGTCTTACTTGTTCTTCAGTTTCACCTTCAACATAAATTGTGTTTGTGTTCTCACGAACAATTACTTCGTCTTTATTATGTTGAAAAAATACTTTAAATACTGCCATGATATATATTTCCTCCTAAATAAATGTTTATTTATTGTCTTATGAGCACAAGTAGAAAATAAATAAAATATACATGTTTATTTATTTTCACATCTAACGTGAATGCTACATAACAGGTATTTTAAATTTTTAATATAAAATAATATTTATTTTACTGTGCTTAAAGGCAAATCATACATGTCGTTCATTTTTGAAAGATAGTAATTTACTATGATTTCAGTTAACTTTTATTTTACCTTATGTATCAGAATAAATAAAGCAGTTTATATGTAGTAAAAGTAGTAGAAAATTGAATAAAAAAAGAAAAGCCTAACACATTTATTACAATAATGTAAAAATGCATTAGGCTTGAATATTAAACTTCAACTGAGTCTGGTAATGGAGTAAGAGGATGATCTTTATCGATATAATCGTAGAACATAATACCGTTTAAATGATCAATTTCATGTTGAAATACAATTGCTGGATAACCTTTCAAACGTAATTTAACTTCATTACCATCAATATCATAAGCTTTAATTGTTGTTCTATAATGACGATGAACTAAACCAGGTATATTTTCATCTACGCTTAAACACCCCTCACCAGTAGGTAAATAAGCGTGTTGGACACTATGACTAATTACTTTAGGATTGACTAACATATAGTCGTAAGATTTACCTTCCCCGTCGTCAGGTAAATACACAGCTATCATTTTTTTTGAGATATTAATTTGTGGTGCAGCTAAACCTACTCCAGAGCGTAGACCGTATTTTTTAGCAATTTCATCATCTTGACTATTAATTAAAAATTCACGCATATCACGCAAAGTATTTTTATCTTCTTCAGAAAGAGGTAAATTCACGTCTTTTGCTTTTTCGCGTAACGTAGGATGTCCATCTCTAATAATATCTTTCATTGTTAACATGTTATACACCTTCCTTATATAATATAAAATATAACAGATAATATACATTTACGTACATTATATAGTTTCATTTGATTTATAAACTATCTTTATATAATATTACAATCGAAACACTATGAGGAGGAATGACATTAATGAAATTACGTAAAACCATAGTTGTTGCAGCTGCCTCTACACTTTTATTAGCTGGTTGTACAACTGATAAAAAAGAGGTAAAAGCTTATGACGAGAATGTTCAAAAAGCATTTGATAAAGAACAATCTATAAATGAGGTTAGTAAAAAACTAAATTCACTTGAAGAAAAGAAACAAGGTTTGTATAAAAAAGCAAATAGCAATGACAGTAATACACGTAGTAAAGCAGCTGACGATGTACTTGATAATATTGATAAACGAGAAAAAACCTTTGATAAGGAAGTTTCAATTTTAAAAAATTCCGAAAAGCAATTTAAAAAAGGCGATTCTCATATTAACGATATTAAAAATGATAATAAAAGAAAAGAAGTTAAACAACTTGATGATGCTATAAAAAACAAATATAAAACACATGACGACTATGCTAAGGCTTATAGAAATGTATTAAGTAAAGAAAAAGATTTATTTGAATTAGTCAAACAAGATGGAGTAACGCAATCTCAAGTAGACGAAAAAAACAATGCGCTTAATAAAGCTCAAGAAAACTTTAAGAAAAAATTCCAGGCTTATGCTAAGGCAATGAATACAGTTAATAAAGAAAAACAAGACGTCGATCATTTAATCTCTTAACATCACTAATACAGTGTTAATTGTTACATTGATACAGTTTCTCAGACTGTATCTTTTTTTAGTAATACAGAACTTTATGAAAATGTTTAACAGTCTAAAATAATTGTGGTACACTATGAGTGGATAAAATGAATTTCTATTATATGGGAAAGGTATGGTGAATTGAATGGCTCCTAAGTTACAAGCCCAATTCGATGCAGTAAAAGTATTAAATGATACTCAGTCGAAATTTGAAATGGTTCAAATTTTGGACGTAGATGGTAATGTCGTAAATGAAGACTTAGTACCTGATTTAACTGATGAACAATTAGTAGAATTAATGGAAAGAATGGTGTGGACACGTATTCTTGACCAACGTTCTATTTCTTTAAATAGACAAGGTCGTTTAGGTTTCTATGCTCCAACAGCAGGACAAGAAGCATCTCAATTAGCTTCTCAATATGCTTTAGAAAAAGAAGACTTCATTTTACCTGGTTACCGTGATGTACCACAACTTATTTGGCACGGTTTACCGTTAACTGATGCTTTCTTATTCTCAAGAGGTCACTTTAAAGGTAACCAATTCCCTGAAGGCGTAAACGCATTCAGTCCACAAATCATTATCGGTGCACAATATATCCAAACAGCTGGTGTGGCATTCGGTATTAAAAAACGTGGTAAAAAAGCAGTTGCTATCACTTACACTGGTGATGGTGGTTCTTCACAAGGTGATTTCTACGAAGGTATTAACTTTGCTTCTGCTTATAAAGCACCAGCAATCTTTGTTATCCAAAACAATAACTATGCTATTTCTACTCCACGTAGTAAACAAACAGCTGCTACTACATTAGCTCAAAAAGCAATTGCAGTAGGTATCCCTGGTATCCAAGTTGATGGTATGGATGCATTAGCTGTATATCAAGCTACTAAAGAAGCTCGTGATCGCGCAATTAATGGTGAAGGTCCAACATTAATCGAAACTATGACTTATCGTTATGGTCCACATACAATGGCTGGAGATGATCCAACTCGTTACAGAACTTCAGATGAAGATGCAGAGTGGGAGAAAAAAGACCCGTTAGTTCGTTTCAGAAAATTCTTAGAAAATAAAGGATTATGGAGCGAAGAGAAAGAAAACGAAGTTATTGAACGTGCTAAAGACGACATCAAGAAAGCAATTAAAGAGGCTGACAATACTCCAAAACAAACTGTTCTTGATTTAATGGATATCATGTATGAAGATATGCCTCAAAATTTAGCTGAACAATATGAAATTTACAAAGAGAAGGAGTCGAAATAAGCCATGGCACAAATGACAATGGTTCAAGCGATTAACAATGCGCTTAAAACTGAATTGCAAAATGACGAAAACGTTTTAATTTTCGGTGAAGACGTTGGTGTTAACGGCGGTGTATTCCGTGTTACTGAAGGTTTACAAAAAGAATTCGGTGAAGACCGTGTATTCGACACACCATTAGCTGAATCTGGTATTGGTGGTTTAGCTCTTGGTTTAACTGTAGAAGGTTTCCGTCCTGTAATGGAAATTCAATTCTTAGGATTCGTATTTGAAGTGTTTGACGAAGTTGCTGGTCAAATCGCTCGTACGCGTTTCCGTTCAGGTGGTTCTAAAACTGCTCCTGTAACAATTCGTACACCATTTGGTGGTGGGGTACACACTCCAGAATTACACGCAGATAACTTAGAAGGTATTTTAGCTCAATCACCAGGTATTAAAGTAGTTATTCCATCTGGTCCTTATGATGCTAAAGGTTTATTACTTTCATCAATTAGATCAAACGATCCAGTTGTATATTTAGAGCACATGAAATTATATCGTTCATTCCGTGAAGAAGTTCCTGAAGAAGAATATACAATTGAAATTGGTAAAGCAAATGTCAAAAAAGAAGGTAATGACATTACATTAATTGCATACGGTGCAATGGTACAAGAATCTGAAAAAGCTGCAGAAGAACTTGAAAAAGAAGGTTACTCTGTAGAAGTTATCGATTTACGTACAGTTCAACCAATCGATATTGATACATTAGTTGCATCAGTTGAAAAAACTGGTCGTGCAGTAGTTGTTCAAGAAGCTCAACGTCAAGCTGGTGTTGGTGCTACTGTAGCAGCTGAATTAGCTGAACGTGCTATTCTTTCATTAGAAGCTCCAATTGCACGTGTTGCTGCTGCTGATACTGTATATCCATTTACTCAAGCTGAAAACGTTTGGTTACCAAATAAAAATGATATTATTGAACAAGCTAAAGCTACTTTAGAATTCTAATAGTATATACAAAACAGTAAGCTATATATGAATCTATATATTTAAAATAAGTATTTTCTATTTATTTTATGTATATATAATTAATTGTAAACTAGAGACGTAGGACAAAATGATAAAGTGTTAACAGACACGACATATTATTCTGTCCTTCCTCTATGTTATAAATTTATTTAAATAATAAATATTTAAATCTTAGGAGGATAAGAACGTGGCATTTGAATTTAGACTACCCGACATTGGTGAAGGTATCCACGAAGGTGAAATCGTTAAGTGGTTTGTTTCAGCCGGAGATACAATTGAAGAGGATGACGTATTAGCAGAGGTTCAAAATGATAAATCTGTAGTAGAAATCCCATCTCCTGTAAGCGGTACAATTGAAGAAGTAGTAGTTGAAGAAGGCACTGTAGCAGTTGTAGGTGATGTCATTGTTAAAATTGACGCACCAGATGCAGAAGAAATGCAATTTAAAGGTCATGATGATGACGATGCTTCATCTAAAGAAGAAGAACCTGCAAAAGAAGAAGCTAAAACTGAAGAAACTCCAGCAGCTTCAACATCACAAGATGAAAAAGTAGACGAAAATAGACGAATTAAAGCAATGCCATCTGTACGTAAATATGCACGTGAAAAAGGCGTGAACATTAAAGCAGTTTCTGGTTCAGGTAAAAATGGACGTATTACTAAAGAAGACATCGATAACCACTTAAATGGTGGCGGTGCTCAAGCAGCAACAGCTTCAAATGAAAGTGCAGCTGCTTCAACATCAGAAGATACTTCTGCAGTTCAAACTCAATCAGTACCTGAAGGAGACTTCCCTGAAACTACAGAAAAAATCCCTGCTATGCGTAAAGCAATTGCTAAAGCAATGGTTAACTCAAAACACACTGCTCCACACGTAACATTAATGGATGAAATTGATGTTCAAGAATTATGGGATCACCGTAAAAAATTCAAAGAAGTTGCAGCTGAACAAGGTATTAAATTAACATTCTTACCATATGTTGTTAAAGCGCTTGTTTCTGCACTTAAAAAATACCCAGCACTTAATACATCATTTAATGAAGAAGCTGGTGAAATTGTACACAAACATTACTGGAATATCGGTATCGCTGCAGATACTGAAAGAGGTTTATTAGTACCTGTAGTTAAAAATGCAGATCGTAAATCTATTTTCCAAATCTCAGATGAAATCAATGAATTAGCTGTTAAAGCTCGTGATGGTAAATTAACATCTCAAGAAATGAGCGGTGCTACATGTACAATTAGTAACATCGGTTCAGCTGGTGGACAATGGTTCACTCCAGTTATCAATCACCCAGAAGTAGCTATTTTAGGTATTGGACGTATTGCTCAAAAACCTATTGTTAAAGATGGTGAAATTGTAGCAGCTCCAGTATTAGCATTATCATTAAGCTTTGACCACAGACAAATTGATGGTGCAACTGGTCAAAATGCTATGAATCATATCAAACGCTTATTAAATAATCCAGAATTATTATTAATGGAGGGGTAAAACATGGTAGTTGGAGATTTCCCAATTGAAACAGATACTATTGTAATCGGAGCAGGTCCTGGTGGATATGTTGCTGCAATTCGTGCAGCTCAATTAGGGCAAAAAGTTACTATTGTTGAAAAAGGTGACTTAGGTGGTGTGTGCTTAAACGTTGGATGTATTCCTTCAAAAGCGTTATTACATGCTTCTCATCGTTTCGTAGAAGCTCAACACTCTGAAAATTTAGGGATTATAGCTGAAAGCGTATCACTTAAATTTGATAAAGTTCAAGAATTTAAACAATCAGTTGTTAATAAATTAACTGGCGGTGTTGAAGGTTTATTAAAAGGTAATAAAGTTGACATCGTTCGTGGTGAAGCTTATTTCGTAGATGAAAATAGTTTACGTGTTATGGATGAGAAAAGTGCTCAAACGTATAACTTCAAAAATGCTATTATTGCAACTGGTTCAAGACCAATTGAAATTCCTAATTTTGAATTTGGTAAACGCGTTATCGATTCAACAGGCGCTTTAAACTTACAAGAAGTTCCTGGTAAATTAGTAGTTGTCGGTGGCGGTTATATTGGTTCAGAACTTGGTACTGCCTTTGCTAACTTCGGTTCTGAAGTTACAATTTTAGAAGGTGCTAAAGAAATTCTTGGCGGTTTCGAAAAACAAATGGTTCAACCTGTTAAAAAAGGTATGAAAGAAAAAGGCGTTGAAATTATCACTGAAGCTATGGCTAAAAACGCTGAAGAAACTGAAAACGGTGTTAAAGTTACTTACGAAGCTAAAGGTGAAGAAAAAACAATTGAAGCTGATTATGTATTAGTAACTGTAGGTCGTCGTCCAAATACAGACGAATTAGGCTTAGAAGAATTAGGTCTTAAATTTGCTGATCGTGGATTAATAGAAGTAGACAAACAAAGTCGTACTTCTATTAAAAACATCTACGCAATTGGTGATATCGTACCTGGTTTACCACTTGCACACAAAGCAAGTTATGAAGGTAAAGTAGCTGCAGAAGTAATCTCAGGTCAAGCATCAGAAGTTGATTACATTGGTATGCCTGCTGTATGCTTCACTGAACCAGAATTAGCTCAAGTTGGCTATACTGAAGCTCAAGCTAAAGAAGAAGGTTTAGATTTCAAAGCATCTAAATTCCCTTATGCTGCTAACGGACGTGCTTTATCATTAGATGATACAACTGGTTTCGTTAAATTAATTACATTAAAAGAAGATGACACAGTTATTGGTGCTCAAGTAGCAGGTAATGGTGCTTCTGATATTATTTCTGAATTAGGTTTAGCTATCGAAGCAGGCATGAATGCTGAAGATATCGCATTAACTGTTCATGCTCACCCAACATTAGGTGAAATGACTATGGAAGTTGCTGAAAAAGCTATTGGATTACCAATCCATACTATGTAATTTCCTTTTGAAATAATTGTGAATTAAATCGACGTATTTAATTGAAATAATTGAAATAACCATTTACGGTGGGACTATGATTTTTATAAGGAATCTAGTTCCACCTTTTTTTATAGAAATAAGTTTATATTTTGGAGGGTAACTATGGAATATCAATATCCACTCGATTTAGATTGGTCTAATGATGAAATGGTTGAAGTTATTAAATTTTTTAATCAAATCGAAAACTATTATGAAAAGTCTATAATAGGTACTGAGTTAATGGAACAATATAAAAAATTTAAACAAATTGTGCCAAGTAAAGCTGAAGAAAAACAAATTTTTAAAGAATTTGAAGAAAAAAGTGGCTATAATAGCTATAAAGTCATCCAAGAAGTTAAAAAGCATCCTGATCGAGAAAATTTTAGTAAACATTAAGATTGCTAATTCAATCTCAATTTTTTAATATACCTATTGAATTTAAAGCTGTATTTTGTTATTTTTATTAAGCATTAAACAAAATGTTTGATAATAGTAAACAATATACAGCTTTTTTAGGTGGTTAGTTATGCAGATTGGATATAAATTAAAAAATTTAAGACGTCAAAAAAATCTTACTCAAGAAGAGTTAGCGGAACGAACTGATTTATCAAAAGGATATATTTCACAAATTGAAAGTGAATATGCGTCTCCAAGTATGGAAACATTTTTAAATATATTAGAAGTATTAGGTACTACACCAAGTGATTTTTTTAAAGAAAAAGCGAAAGAGAAAGTATTATATAAAAAAAGTGAACGAACTATTTATGATGAATATGACAGAGGATATATTTTAAATTGGGTTGTACCTAGTTCAAATGAATATGAAATGGAACCTCTTATATTAACAATTAAGCCTGGATCATCGTACAAATCTTTTGAACCTTCTGAATCTGATACCTTTATTTATTGTTTAGAGGGATGTGTAATACTTACGTTAGGTAAGGAGCGCTATCAAGCTTATGAGGGAGATGTACTTTATTTTAGAGCAAATGAATTACATCAATTACATAATCATTCAGAAAATGAAGTTAAAATTCTAATTGTAGCAACAGCATCATATTTGTAAAGGAGGAAATGGATTGGAATCACTATTATCTTTTAAAAAAGTTACTAAGAAATTTAATGATACAACAATATTAAATAATATGAACTTAGATATTGAATCGGGATATTTTTATACGTTACTTGGTCCCTCAGGTTGTGGTAAAACTACGATTTTAAAGCTTATTGCAGGATTTGAACAACCTAATGAAGGTCAAATTATTTATAAAAATCAGTCTATCGAAAAATTACCTGCAAATAAACGTAAAGTAAATACAGTATTTCAAGATTATGCTTTATTTCCTCATTTAAATGTATATGAGAATATTGCTTTTGGTTTAAGACTAAAAAAGTTTTCTAAACAAGAGATTGATAAGGAAGTTAAAGAAGTATTAAAACTTGTTAAGCTCACAGGTTATGAACAACGTCATATTGATGAAATGAGTGGGGGACAAAAACAAAGAGTCGCTATTGCCAGAGCTATTGTAAATAAACCTGAAATTTTATTATTAGATGAATCTCTTTCGGCACTAGATTTAAAATTACGTACTGAAATGCAATATGAACTGCGTGAGTTACAAAAAAGATTAGGCATCACTTTTATTTTTGTTACTCATGATCAAGAAGAAGCATTGGCACTTAGTGATTATATTTTTGTGATGAAAGATGGTGAAATACAACAATTTGGTACACCAACAGATATTTATGATGAACCAGTGAATCGATTCGTGGCTGATTTTATTGGAGAATCTAATATTGTTGATGGCACAATGGTTAAAGATTTTGTAGTGAATATATATGGTCAGGATTTTGAATGTGTTGATGCTCGGATTCCATCTGGGAAAAAAATTGAAGTAGTGATTCGTCCAGAGGATATTTCTTTAGTTGAATCGACACAAGGTTTATTCACTGCAACTGTCGATTCAATGCTTTTTAGAGGTGTACATTACGAAATTTGTTGTATTGATGAGAAAGGGTATGAATGGGTTATTCAATCTACTAAAAAGACAACGATAGGAAGTCAGGTAGGTTTGTTTTTTGAACCTGAAGCTATTCATATTATGGTTCCTGGAGAAACTGAAGAAGAATTTGATAAACGTATTGAAAGTTATGAGGATATTGAACATGCGTAATTTAAATAAATTTCTCATCATTCCATATTTATTATGGATGATTATTTTTATTATTATTCCTGTGCTATTACTTGTATATTTTTCATTTATCGATATAAATGGTCACTTTAGTTTTACAAATTATCGACAAGTTTTTTCAATGAAATATTTAAAAATGATGTGGGATTCTATTTTTTATGCGACACTTATAACAATCATTACACTAATTATAAGTTATCCTGCAGCCTATTTTATTAGATCTTCAAAATTCCAAAATATTTGGTTACTTATATTAATCATACCCACATGGATTAATTTATTGTTAAAAACGTATGCTTTTATTGGAATTTTAAGTCACGAAGGTATGATTAATAAAATGTTAGGTATAATGCATATTGATCCCCTAAATTTGTTGTTTACATCAGGTGCGTTTTTACTTGTTGCAAGTTATATTTATATACCATTTATGATTTTGCCTATTTTTAATAGCATGAAATCAATTCCTAATAATTTATTACAAGCTTCAAGTGATTTAGGTGCAAATACATTTACTACTTTTCGTAAAATCATACTTCCTTTGACTAAAGAAGGTATAATGACAGGTGTTCAAGTCACATTTATACCAGCACTATCATTATTTATGATTACTAGACTGATAGCTGGAAATAAAGTGATTAATATTGGTACATCTATTGAGGAACAATTTTTAGTTATTCAAAACTACGGAATGGGTTCGACAATAGCTATCTTTTTAATTGTATTTATGGCCTTTATCTTAATTATTACTAAATCTAAAGAAACAAATGGAAGAGGGTGAATTAAATGAAATGGTACGGAAAACTTTATATAGGAATATTACTTGTTGTATTATATCTTCCTATTTTTTTCTTAATGTTTTATTCGTTTAATTCAGCTGGAAATATGGTACATTTTGAACATTTTACATTAGAACATTATCAAACTTTATTTCAAGATGATCATTTAATGTCTGTAATATTCAATACAATAGCAGTTGCATTGCTATCCGCAGCAGTATCTACTATTATAGGAACATTTGGAGCAATATCAATTTATTATTTGCGAAATAAGAAGTTTAAATTGACATTACTTACATTAAATAATGTACTAATGATTTCATCTGATGTTGTCATAGGTGCCTCATTTTTAATTATGTTCACAGCTTTAGGTCATATATTTGGATTAGGATTAGGATTTGGAACAGTATTAGCATCGCATATTGCATTCTGTATACCTATAGTAGTCATTCTTGTGCTACCACAGCTATATGAAATGAATCATAATATGTTAAATGCAGCTCGTGATTTAGGCGCTACAGAATCTCAAGTACTCGGACGTATACTTTTACCAAACTTAATGCCTGCTATTATTGGTGGCTTTTTTATGGCACTTACCTATTCCCTAGATGATTTTACTGTAAGTTTTTTTGTGACAGGTAATGGATTTAGTGTCTTATCAGTAGAGGTGTATGCCATGGCTCGAAAAGGTATCAGTATGGAAATAAATGCTATTTCAACAATCTTATTTTTAGCTATTGTGCTAGGTATTATTGGATACTATGCACTTCAAAATATATTAAAACGTAGAAGTGCTAAAAGAGGTGCAATAGAATGAAACAATTTTTTCAGTTAATTATCGGTGCCATTGTAGTAGGATTGATATGTTTAGGAATAAGTCATTGGTTTAATTCTCAAGATCATACAAAAACTGGTAAAAAAGTTTATGTATATAACTGGGGGGAATACATTGATCCCGATTTAATAAAAAAATTTGAAAAAGAGACAGGTATACAAGTTGTTTATGAAACGTTTGATTCGAATGAAGCCATGGAAGCAAAAATTAAAAATGGTGGTACACATTATGATGTTGCATTTCCAAGTGAATATACTGTTCAAAAATTAAAAAGAGAACATTTATTAGAACCTTTAGATCATCAGAAAATACCCAATATTAAAAATTTGGATTCTGATTATATGAATATGGCTTATGATCCACAAAATACCTATTCACTACCCTATTTTTTTGGAACGGTAGGTATTCTATACAATAAAAAAGCGTATCCTAATGAACAATTTGATAGTTGGAACAATTTATATCAGTCTAAATACAAAAATGACATATTACTTGTTGACGGGGCTAGAGAAATTATAGGATTAGCTTTAAATAAATTGGGTTATAGCTTAAATGATTCCAATCCTGTTCATATTAAGCAAGCAGAACAAGACTTACAATCTCTTACCCCTCAAGTTAGAGGGGTAGTAGGCGATGAAATTACTATGATGCTTCAACAAAATGAAGGCCATATTGCTGTAGTATGGAGTGGTGTAGCAGCACCACTTGTTCAAGAGGGAGATACTTATGATTATGTGGTTCCTAAAGAAGGTTCGAATGTATGGTTTGATAACATGGTTATTCCTAAAACTGCTCAAAATAAAGAAGGCGCATATCAATTTATTAACTTTTTATTAGATGCTAAAAATAATAAACAAAATACAGAATGGGTTGGGTATGCTACTCCGAATAAGGCGGCTAGAAATTTATTACCTAATAACATAAAAAATGATCACCGTTTTTATCCAACTCAAAAAGAACAAAAACGATTAGAAGTTTATAAAGATTTAGGGGAGAAAACATTAGGAGAATATAACGAAAGTTTCTTGAATTTTAAAATGTCGTTAAAATAAGTGATAATTAGTAGTTATTTTCCTATAAATTAGATATAATAATTTGACAAGTCAATTAAGGAGTTGTAATAAATGTCAGGAGAACGATACACACAAATCAAACGACCTGTGAGCCGTTTAACTGAGAAACTTTTAGGTTGGATTAGTTGGATTTTCTTATTAATATTAACGGTTATTACAATGTTTATTGCACTCGTATCATTCAGTAATGATACATCTATTCAAAATCTTGAAAATTCCATGAATAATAATCAATTAATACAACAAATACTAGTTAACAATAGTCTAAATACGACTCAATTTGTTATATGGTTACAAAATGGAATTTGGGCAATTATCGTGTACTTTATCATTTGTTTATTAATTTCATTTTTAGCTTTAATTTCTATGAATATTAGAATTTTATCTGGAATATTATTTTTAATTGCTTCCATTATTACTTTGCCTTTAGTGTTATTATTTATTACATTAATTATTCCAATCTTCTTCTTCATTACAGCGATTATGATGTTTGCAAGAAGAAGTAAATTAGAAACTGTTCCAGCATATGGTTCTACTTACGATTATCCCCCTTATTATAATCAAAGAGATGATTATGATGATAGATATTATTATGAAGAAGAACCTACTCAATATAATGATGAAGAAGAGTACATAGAACCACCTCGTAAGACTAAAAAATCAGAACGTCGTACTCGTCGTAAACCTTCAAGTTATTATAATGAAAGAGAACATGATTATGAGGATTATAATCATATTAATCAAAATAATAATGAGCAAGATTTTAATGATGATATTGAGGAAGATAAATATAATCAATATCCTAAACGTGCTGTAACAAGTGAATATCAACAATCTTCAAATGATGATGATACTTCTGGCGTGCTTTCAAGACAAAGAAAGTATAAATATAAATCAAAAAATAGTATGCCGAATGAAGTTAATGATGATGATGAAAATATATTCAATGAAAATAATGTAGAAAAAGACTTATATATTGATAAGAAAGAACAAAAAGCACAACGTAAAAGAGAAAAAGCGGAATTACGTGCTAAGAAAAAAGAAAAACGTAAAGCTTATAATCAACGTATGAAAGAAAAAAGAAAGAATCAGCCAAGTGCTGTTAATCAACGTCGAATGAATTATGAAGAACGTAAGCAAATTTTAAATAAAGAAGAAAACAAAGAGAAACACTCAGTTGATCAAGAATAATTGAAGGTTATTAGTTTTACGTATAGCTCCCAAGCAATTTGAATTAAATTGCTTGGGAGTTTATTTATCGTTAATAAAAATAAAATTGGATAAGTATGTAATAATAGAAGGATATCAATTAAAATAAATGCATACATCATTGAAATGATATAGTCGCAATAATCAGTTCTATTGGAGTATTTGTAAAACCTACATTAATATTAAAAATTAAATCTATACTATTCATATTATGACATTGATATGAAAGTTTAATATAGTGTGGTTTGCAATGATATTATGGAAGTTATAATGAATTAAAAGAATACAGAGAAAAACTATTGTTAAGATATCATGTTCAATACCTTAACAATAGTTTTATTTTATGCAAAAAATTCTTTAAATGTTTCGATAATTAAATAAACATTAAGTAGGCTTAGAATAATAATTAAACTCCAAGAACAAAAGTTAATCCAATTTTTATTATAAAAAGGGCCCATTAATTTTTTGTTGCTTGTTGCAAGTTGTAAAGGAATGAGTGAAAACGGTAAAGCGATACTTAAAAATACTTGAGAAAGTACTAAAAGTTGTTCCATTTTATTTTCATTACCTTTAAATACAATTAAACAAATTATAACAGGAATGACAGCTAAACCTCTAGTTATTAATCGTCTTAACCAATTTGGAATTGATAATCTTAAAAATCCTTCCATAACAATTTGACCTGAGAGTGTTCCAGTGATTGTAGAATTTTGTCCAGATGCAAGTAGTGCAATAGCGAATAATGTACTCATGATACTGCCAAGTACTGACCCTAGAAGCGGCTGAGTTTTAAGGGCATGATATAAATCATAAAATCCTCCTAATTTATCAGCATTAACACCATAAAATAGTGCAGCACCTAATATAAGTAACAAGCAATTTACTATAAAAGCGATGCTTAATTGTATATTAGAATCAATTGTTGCATATTTTATTGCTTGTGCCTTATCGTTCTCATTAGTTCTATCATATTTACGTGATTGTACAATCGAAGAATGTAAATAGAGATTATGAGGCATAATTGTAGCACCGATAATCCCTAAAGCAATATACAGCACACTGTGATTTGTAACGATATCCTTATGAGGAATAAAACCGTTAAGAATATTAATCACTTTAGGTGACGAAATAAATACTTCGAATAAGAAAATAATTAGAACAGTAAAAATTAATGTTCCGACAATCGCTTCGATTTTTCTGAAACCAAATTTCATAATAAAGAGTAAAAGAAAAACATCTAAAACAGTTATAAGTGCACCTATAATTAAAGGAATATTAAACAATAAATCTAGAGCTATTGCACTTCCGATAATTTCAGCAATATCTGTAGCGATAATAGCTAGTTCTGCTATTATCCAAAACATAATTGCTAACGGGCGATTTAAATAATAACGTGTCATTTGTGCTAAATCCATATCTGTAGCAATACCTAATCTCACTGTCATGCTTTGCAAAAGCATTGCAGATAAACTAGAAACTAAAATAATAAAAAGAAGGATATAGCCAAATTGTGCTCCACCTTGCATAGATGTAATCCAGTTACCTGGGTCCATATATCCTACCGCTACTAATAATCCTGGACCTAAAAAAGCTAGAAATTTTTGGCTTGCACTTTTATGACTACTAAAATCTACTGTATTATTAATTTCATCTAAGCTGCGTTGTTTTTTATCACTCATATAATTCATTCATACACTCCTAAAATCTTTTTAATTATATTAACCTAAATATATTTTTAGGTCAACCTAAAAATGTTGTAAAAAAGAATATTACTGAATTTAGATGGATCTTCAAGACAGTGAGTGATTACCAATAAAATAAAAAACACCTGAGACTTCTAGTAAAGTCCCAGGCCGAAGAATAGTATTTATTCATATAATTTTAAGAATTCATCAAATGTTTCTTTAATAAAAGCTAAAAATGTTTCATCTGATTTTAATCGTTCATCACTAGGGGCTAAAGTACGTGCTATAAAAAATTCTCCTTTTTTCACATTTTTAACACGATCAATAGCTTGATGTAAATCAGTATCACTTAAATCTTTGATATATTGTTTATCTTTTTTCATGTGATTTAAACTAATTTGATAATCATTTGGAAGTTGTTTTAATGCATTAAAATGTTTGTCAAAAACTTTAACACGTTCTTCTTTATTTTTTCCTTCATGCATTATTCCATACATGATAAATAATTGATCCCTAAAAAGGCCAATTTGGAAGTGGGGTAACATTTTATAACCACGTTTATTAGGTGCAAAAGCGACCCAGGTATCTATAGGAGGATTAACACTTCTACGCGCATGTTTAGCAACATGTGCATAAAATGTTTCTCCAGTTTGAGAAGTGAAATACTCACTAAAATAATCGCCTAACTGATGTAATTGAGGTCTAATATATTTATTTAAAGCTTCCATTCGTTCATCTAAACCCTCAACGTCAAATGCTTTAAAATGTTTAGGTGTAAATGTGTATTGTGTCATTGATCTTCCTCCTATTTTAATAGTATGTTGAGTTTATTGTAGCATATATTTCAAAGTGATAATGATAGAATAGTAATATACAATATAGATAGTTAATTTAAACTAATAAGGTAGAGTCAGTACCCAGATGTTAGTCATTTAATTTTTAGGATTTTACCCCTCGTGGTTAGGAGAGTGTCATGAGATTAATAAAAGTAAAAGAAAAAAGACTATAATACAATACTAAAAATTTGGGAGAAATCTGTAGTAAAAACACATGATTTTTTTAAAGAAGAAGATAGAATGCAATTAAAAAATGACCTTCTAACTTATTTAAAATATGTAGATGCATATCTATGATTTTATGATAAAGAAGTTATTGGTTTTTCGGGAATTAATGATGAAAATTTGGAAATGTTGTTTATAGATCCTAAACATTTTAATAAAGGTTACGGTACAATCATACTTCAGTCACTGATTCAAGAAGATAAAATCCAATATGTAGATGTTAATAAAGATAACCAACATGCATTGAAATTTTATATTAAAAATGGTTTTAAAGCATATAGTGAATCTCAAAAAGACAATCAAGGTAGAGATTACCCGATTTTACATTTAAAATTAGCTTAATGATCTTTTATTTATTTATCTTCCATAATTATAAGATGAATGTACATATTTATTCATATATTTTAAATGTTTTCAGTCTTTTATATCATGGATTTGATAGGTTGCTTTTATTGGCGACCTATTTTTATGCTTATAAACTATTCATAAGAGTTTAATATATAGTGATGAAGGTATAAAATGATGTATAACAATTATAAAATTGATTTGATGTATAATAGTAAGCAACAGGAGATGATAGTATGTCGCTATATGATTTTGCTAAAGGCTTAGTTTTAGAAGCAGGAAATAAAGTTAGAATAATGATGAAGGAAGAATTAAATATTGAAACAAAATCAAATCCGAATGACTTAGTTACAAATGTTGATAAAGCTACTGAAAATTATATATATGATGCGATTACCCATAGTTATCCAGAACATCGTGTTATTGGGGAAGAAGGACATGGTCATGATTTAACTCATGTTGAAGGGGTCGTATGGGTAGTGGATCCAATTGATGGCACATTAAACTTTGTACATCAAAAAGAAAATTTTGCTATCTCAATTGGTATCTATCGAAATGGTAAACCATACGCTGGCTTTGTATATGATGTAATGAAAGATGTTTTATATCATGCCAAGGTAGGTGAGGGTGCATTTGAAAATAAACATCCATTATCTACGATTGAATCTACCACCCTAAAGAAAAGCTTAATTGGTATCAACCCAAATTGGGTAACCAAACCTAAAATGGGTCCTATATTTCAAGATATAGTAAATGATGCAAGAAGCTGTAGAGCATATGGTAGTGCAGCTTTAGAAATTATAAGTGTAGCTAAAGGACAATTGGCTGCTTATATCACACCTAGATTACAGCCTTGGGACTTCGCTGGTGGTCTTATTGTATTAAATGAAGTTGGAGGCGTAGCTAGTAACTTATTAGGTGAACCATTAAATATTTCAAGTGCGAATTCAGTATTAGTAGGAAATTCAAATATTCATAAAGAAATATTAGAAATTTATCTAGCACCTAATACGGCTACTTTAATAGATTTACATCAACGCTTTAAAAAATAAAAAATCTTATTTCAATAAAAAAAGCTTGAGGCAAAAATATCTCAAGCTTTATATATCTTAATGGTTGATTATAGCCAATTGTTTTCACGATACTTTTTCTTAAGCGTAAATCCGGCGCCAAACGTTGCAATGAAAAGAATAAATGTTAAAATCATCATTGGAATACTTCCAGCACCCACGCTGAAACTAAAGAGCACTAAAAATATAACTGCTACAATAGAAAGTATCCAGAATATACCTTTAGATTTTGGTTTTTCCATCCCCATCCCCACCTTTTAGTTATCTTTTGTTAATATTATGATATAATAAAAAAGTTGCAATTAAAAGTGGGAATTTACTCAAGAAAGGATATTATAAAATGACTAATAGAAGAGAAGATGTTCGTAATATTGCAATTATTGCTCACGTCGACCATGGTAAAACAACACTAGTTGACGAATTGCTTAAACAATCTGGAATCTTCAGAGAAAATGAGCATGTTGATGAAAGAGCAATGGACTCTAATGACTTAGAAAGAGAACGTGGTATTACAATTCTTGCTAAAAATACTGCGATAAATTATAAAGGTACAAGAATTAACATCTTAGATACACCAGGGCATGCTGACTTTGGTGGTGAAGTTGAACGTATCATGAAAATGGTAGATGGTGTTGTACTTGTTGTAGATGCCTACGAAGGTACGATGCCACAAACACGTTTCGTACTAAAAAAAGCATTAGAACAAAATTTAAAACCTGTTGTAGTAGTTAATAAAATTGATAAACCTTCTGCTAGACCAGAAGCGGTAGTAGATGAAGTATTAGATTTATTTATTGAACTTGAAGCAAATGATGAACAACTTGATTTCCCAGTTGTTTATGCATCAGCTGTAAATGGAACAGCGAGTCTTGATCCTGAAAAACAAGATGAAAACATGCAGTCTTTATATGAAACAATTCTTGATTACGTGCCTGCTCCAATTGATAACAGTGATGAACCACTACAATTCCAAGTAGCATTATTAGACTATAATGATTACGTTGGTCGTATTGGTATTGGTCGTGTATTTAGAGGTAAAATGCGTGTCGGCGATAATGTATCGCTTATTAAATTAGATGGTACAGTGAAAAATTTCCGTGTAACAAAAATCTTTGGTTTCTTTGGTTTAAAACGTGAAGAAATTGAAGAAGCACAAGCGGGAGATTTAATTGCTGTATCAGGAATGGAAGATATCAACGTAGGTGAAACAGTTACACCACATGATCATCAAGAAGCGTTACCAGTATTGCGTATTGATGAACCTACACTTGAAATGACATTCAAAGTAAATAATTCACCATTTGCTGGTCGTGAAGGTGATTTTGTAACTGCTCGTCAAATCCAAGAACGGTTAGATCAACAACTTGAAACAGATGTATCTTTAAAAGTTACACCAACAGATTCTCCAGATACGTGGATTGTAGCTGGCCGTGGAGAGTTGCACTTATCTATTTTAATTGAGAATATGAGACGTGAAGGGTTTGAACTTCAAGTTTCTAAACCTCAAGTTATTTTACGTGAAATTGATGGTGTATTAAGTGAACCATTTGAACGTGTTCAATGTGAAGTTCCATCTGAAAATGCTGGAGCAGTGATTGAATCACTTGGTGCGCGTAAAGGTGAAATGTTAGACATGTTAACAACTGATAATGGATTAACACGTTTAATCTTTATGGTACCTGCACGTGGTATGATTGGATATACAACTGAATTTATGTCTATGACACGTGGTTATGGCATTATTAATCATACATTTGAAGAATTTAGACCTCGTGTTAAAGCACAAATTGGTGGCCGTCGTAATGGTGCATTAATTTCAATGGATCAAGGACAAGCAACAGCCTATGCCATCATTGGTCTAGAGGACCGAGGTGTAAACTTCATGGAACCAGGTACTGAAGTTTATGAAGGTATGATTGTAGGAGAACATAACCGTGAAAACGACTTAACAGTTAATATTACTAAAGCTAAACATCAAACTAACGTACGTTCAGCAACAAAAGATCAAACTCAAACAATGAATCGTCCAAGAATTTTAACGTTAGAAGAAGCATTAGAATATATTAATGATGATGAATTGGTTGAAGTAACGCCTCAAAGTATCCGTTTAAGAAAGAAAATTTTAAATAAAGCTGCACGTGAAAAAGAAGCGAAACGTGTAAAACAAATGATGCAAGATCAATAAAACTAATAAAAAGACGCAACATCAAATTTGATGTTGCGTCTTTTTATTATTGAAAAGTATACTATAAGTTTTCATTTGGAAAATGGAGATTAAATTTACGATTTTCATTTGGTCGTTGTCTAGGTGTGTCTAATCGACTTTTACAGTCACTACACATGAATGTTTTAATTGGATTATTACGTAGACGTTTAGCTTCAACTGTACGTTCATCAATTAAAACCTTAGTATCACAAATAATACATTGTACTTCTCGCAACTTAAATCACCTCAATACGAGTTACATATTTAAATTGATATGAATAAGCGTTCTCCTCGGGATTATAAACAAAGCTATCTACTGAATTATCATCGTACAATCGCTTACCATCTTTAGCAAATTGGAAAAATAGATAAGGTAATAATTCTAATGGAATTTCAATTGAAGATGTATCATTTGAAAGTTTAATTGTAGTTGCACTTTCTAAAGGCTCTGCATTTTTAAAAAATGGTGTCATATTTATTGCAAATGAATCTTCTAATACAGCACGTTTACGATACTTAATTTCAGAGTTTAATGTAGGAGGATTGGTTTGTCCTTCTAAAATAGCCCTATTCCATTCGCGGTTATCTTCAAATTTAATAGGTTTAGTTCCTTCAAAAATACCGTTTTCAATATCTTCTATTTTTACTTTTCTATCATCAAAAATCCATGTTGTACTATCTAAAGTAATAGGAAATTTGACGTCTCCTTTAATTTGAATCATCTTGCCCACTCCCTAGTTTCAATCTAACTATTATTTTATCATATTTAAAATGAAGGGTTTATTGAATAAACTTGCTTTTTAAAAGGTAGTAGGATAAACTTCTGATATGAAGATATTTAATGATAGGGGGAGAATGTGATGCCGAAGCAAATGAACATAAATAGTGCAGCTTATGAGCAATTAAATCAAGATGCTGACCGAATCTTGCATTTAATTAAGGTTCAAATGGATAATTTAACTATGCCATCTTGCCCACTATATGAAGAGGTTCTCGACACACAAATGTTTGGTTTACAAAAAGAAGTAGACTTTGCTGTGAAACTTGGTTTAGTTGATAAAGAAGACGGTAAAAATTTAATGCTTCGTTTAGAAAAAGAATTATCTAAATTGCATGAAGCATTCACAAACGTATAACTCTAAGTCTAATGCTTTGAATATGAAAGTGTTATAATGAGCAAGAATTAATAGATGTAATAATTTATGATAGTGACTGAAATGTTATGTAAATAATATTTTCAGTCCTTTTATTTTATTTTTTACGTTTATGTTTGTTAATTAATAATTACAAAGTATATAATAGTTTAGACAGAATTTAATTTGATAAATCGTTTTAATGAGCATATATAGTTTAAATTTTTAGAATTGGATGATCTTTTTTATGAATAATTTAAAAAATATATTTCGATACATAGGTAGAACCTCTAAGTTTATCGATTATCCATTATTAATTTCATATGTTATTTTGTGTTTTATAGGTTTAGTGATGGTTTATAGTGCCAGTATGGTGGCAGCTACTAAAGGAACGTTAACAGGTGGCGTTGAGGTTTCAGGTACATATTTTTATAACAGACAATTAATTTATGTTATCATGAGTTTCATTATTGTTTTTTTTATTTCATTTATGATGAATATAAAAGTCTTTAAACAATCAAAAGTTCAACAGTGGATTATGATTATCATCTTTGTCCTTTTATTTTTAACATTATTGGTAGGTAAAAATATTAATGGTTCAAAAAGTTGGCTTGACTTAGGATTTATGAATTTACAAGCTTCAGAGTTGCTAAAAATTGCTTTAATTCTTTATATTTCTTATGTATTAAGTAAAAAATTACCGCAGTTAAGAGGTAATTTAAGAATTATCAAAGGGCCAATTATTTTAATTATCCTTTGTTTAGGTTTAGTACTTTTACAAGGAGATATTGGACAAACATTATTAACATTAATTATTATATTAGCAATGTTTTTATTCGTAGGTATAGGTGCTAAGAAAATAGTAAAAGGACCTATTTTATATATTATTCTTGGATTTATTCTTATTGCTGGGTTCTTTATTTTCACTGGAATGATGCCAGAATATTTAAAGGCACGTTTTAGTACAATTTACGATCCTTTTAGTTCTTCTTCTGGAACTGGGTATCATTTATCCAATTCATTAATGGCAATCGGAAATGGAGGATTATTTGGTCGAGGATTAGGTAATGGAATCATGAAACTTGGCTATCTTCCAGAAGCGCATACAGATTTTATTTTCGCAGTAATTTGTGAAGAATTAGGACTGATTGGTGCCTTATTAGTAATAGGATTATTATTTTTTATTGTATTCCGTGCATTTATATTAGCCACTAAAACATCTTCATATTTTTATAAATTAATATGTGTTGGTGTAGCGAGTTATATTGGTAGTCAAACGTTCGTAAATTTAGGAGGTATATCAGCTACGATTCCTCTTACAGGGGTTCCTCTTCCATTTATAAGTTTTGGTGGTTCATCAATGATCAGCTTAAGTATTGCTATGGGATTATTATTGTTAGTAGCAAGACAAATTAAAGTTGAAGAAAAAAGAGCAATAAAAAATAAAAAAACAAAAGTGGATATTCCTAGACAATATTAAAATCATTTAATGATAGATGTAAATATGTAACTAACATTATTAAGAGTGGAAGCAAGAATTAAAAAATTTGCTTCCACTCTTTTTACATTTATGTGACAAGTTAAAGGATTACTAGTCTACAGTAGCGTCTTCAAACTATAAATGATAATATAAAGTTATTAAGTATAATAATTATTAATGATTACATTTTAAAATAGTGATTAAGCTAACCTAGTTACTATATTTTCATTTTATAAATTGTATGTAAAAAAGTATTAGCTTTCTCATGTATTTTAAGATAAAATTTTATTATCTAATTAGTTAGAATATTCAAAATATAAAGGGGTGTTTCTTGTTTGAATCATATAAAAAAATTATTAGTAGCCAATCGTGGTGAAATTGCAATTAGAATTTTTAGAGCAGCAACGGAATTAAATATTCAAACAGTAGCAATTTATTCAAACGAAGACAAAAATTCATTACATAGATATAAAGCCGATGAATCATATTTAGTGGGAAAAGATTTAGGACCAGCCGAAAGTTATTTAAATATTGAACGTATTATTGAAGTAGCAAAACGTGCGAATGTAGATGCAATACATCCTGGTTATGGCTTTTTAAGTGAAAATGAAGAATTTGCAAGACGTTGTAATGAAGAGGGCATAACATTTATTGGTCCTCACCTAGACCATTTAGATATGTTTGGTGATAAAGTAAAAGCAAGAACAACTGCAATTAAAGCAAATTTACCAGTTATACCAGGAACAGATGGACCAATTGAAAATTTTGATGCAGCAAAGGCATTTGCTAAAGAAGCAGGATTCCCACTGATGATTAAAGCCACAAGTGGTGGTGGTGGAAAAGGTATGCGTATTGTTCGCGAAGAAAGTGAATTAGAAGATGCGTTTCATCGTGCGAAATCTGAAGCACAAAAATCATTTGGTAATAGTGAAGTATATATCGAAAGATACATCGATAATCCCAAACATATTGAAGTTCAAGTTATTGGAGATGAATATGGTAATATTGTTCATCTATATGAGCGTGATTGTTCTGTACAACGTCGTCATCAAAAGGTAGTTGAGGTAGCACCATCTGTAGGCTTACCTGATGAATTAAGAGAACGTATTTGTCAGTCTGCATTACAATTAATGAAAAATATCAAATATGTTAACGCTGGAACAGTGGAATTTTTAGTATCTGGCGATGAATTCTTTTTCATTGAAGTCAATCCACGTGTTCAGGTAGAGCATACGATTACAGAAATGATTACAGGAATTGATATCGTTAAAACTCAAATTTTAGTAGCAGATGGAGCAAGTCTATTTGACAAACGTATCGCTTTACCTCCTCAAGAAGAAATCCAAACACTTGGTTATGCTATTCAATGTCGTATCACTACCGAAGATCCTACAAATGATTTTATGCCAGATTCTGGTACGATTATTGCTTATCGTTCAAGTGGTGGTTTTGGTGTACGTTTAGATGCAGGAGATGGTTTCCAAGGCGCTGAAATTTCGCCTTACTATGACTCACTATTAGTGAAATTATCTACTCATGCCATTACTTTTAAACAAGCTGAAGAAAAAATGGAACGCTCTTTACGAGAAATGCGTATTCGTGGTGTAAAAACAAATATTCCGTTTTTAGTTAACGTTATGCGTAATGAAAAATTCCGAAGTGGAGATTATACAACAAAATTTATTGAAGAAACACCGGAATTATTCGATATTGCACCTACATTAGACCGTGGTACTAAAACATTAGAATACATTGGGAATGTAACCATTAATGGTTTTCCGAATGTCGAAAAACGTACGAAGCCAGACTATGAGTCAACTTCGATTCCGCAAGTTTCAAAAAAGAAAATTCAACATCTATATGGTACAAAACAATTACTAGATGAAAAAGGCCCTAGTGGAGTTGCAGATTGGGTTAAAGCACAAGATGATGTTTTAATTACTGATACGACATTCCGTGATGCGCATCAATCTTTACTTGCTACGCGTGTACGTACAAAAGATATGTTAAATATAGCTTCTAAAACTGCTGAAGTATTTAAAGATAGTTTTTCTTTAGAAATGTGGGGAGGCGCTACTTTTGATGTGGCATACAACTTCTTAAAAGAAAATCCTTGGGAGCGTTTAGAAAAACTTAGAAAAGCGATTCCAAATGTATTATTCCAAATGTTATTAAGAGCTTCAAATGCTGTGGGTTATAAGAATTATCCTGATAATGTAATTCAAAAATTTGTAGATGAAAGTGCTAAAGCAGGTGTAGATGTTTTCCGTATTTTCGACTCATTAAACTGGGTAGATCAAATGAAAGTGGCAAATGAAGCGGTACAAAAAGCAGGTAAAATTTCAGAGGGTACTATTTGTTACACAGGGGATATTTTAAACTCAGAACGTTCAAATGTGTTCACTTTAGATTACTATGTTAAATTAGCTAAGGAATTAGAACGTGAAGGTTTCCATATTTTAGCAATTAAAGATATGGCTGGCTTATTAAAACCTAGAGCAGCATATGAACTGGTTGGAGAATTAAAAGCTGCAGTTAATTTACCAATACATTTACATACACATGATACAAGTGGAAATGGTTTATTAACCTACAAACAAGCCATCGATGCTGGTGTAGATATTATCGATACAGCTATTGCATCGATGAGTGGCTTAACAAGTCAACCAAGTGTGAACTCCTTATATTATGCATTAGATGGGTTTAAACGAAATATGCGTACAGATATTCAAGGTTTAGAAGAATTAAGTCACTATTGGAGTACTGTTCGCCCATACTACGTTGACTTTGAAAGTGATATTAAGTCACCTAATACAGAAATTTATCAACATGAAATGCCAGGTGGTCAATACTCTAATTTAAGTCAACAAGCTAAAAGTTTAGGTCTTGGTGAACGTTTTAATGAAGTCAAAGATATGTATCGTCGTGTTAATTTCTTGTTTGGAGATATTGTTAAAGTGACACCATCTTCAAAAGTGGTAGGAGATATGGCGTTATATATGGTACAAAATGATTTAGATGAACAATCTATTATTGAACAAGGTTATAAATTAGATTTTCCTGAATCAGTAGTGTCATACTTTAAAGGTGAGATTGGTCAACCAGTAAATGGCTTTAATAAACAATTGCAGGATATTATTTTAAAAGGTCAACAACCGCTAACTGAACGTCCAGGAGAATATTTAAAACCAGTAGATTTTGATGAAATACGAGAACAATTACAAGATAAAAATTATGGTGAAGTGACTGAGCAAGATATTATAAGTTATGTACTTTATCCAAAAGTATTTGATCAATTTATTCAAACTAGACAACAATATGGTAACTTATCATTACTTGATACACCGACATTCTTCTTTGGTATGCGTAACGGTGAGACTGTAGAAATTGAAATTGAAAACGGAAAACGTTTAATTATTAAACTTGAAACAATTAGTGAAGCAGATGAAAAGGGTAATCGAACAATTTATTACGTGATGAATGGTCAAGCTCGTCGTATTACGATTAAAGATGAAAACATAAAAACAAATGCGAATGTAAAACCTAAAGCAGATAAAACAAATCCAAATCATATAGGAGCTCAAATGCCAGGAAGTGTGACTGAAGTTAAAGTTTCAGTAGGTGATGAGGTTAAAGTAAATCAACCACTATTAATCACTGAAGCCATGAAAATGGAAACAACAATTCAAGCTCCATTTAATGGAGTGATTAAAAAAGTTACTGTTGGAAATGGTGATGCTATTGCAACGGGAGATTTATTAATCGAAATTGAAAAATCTGAGTAGGTATTAAAAAGTTTAAAAGCATAAGATAGAAAGTTAAATGACATTCTATCTTATGCTTTTTTGCATAAAAAACACGTTAGAGATTCCATGTTTTACAATAACTCTAACATGTCTTTTAAAACTTTATTTGATTTTTGATTTTTCACTTCTAATTGAACGAAGCATGAGTAAAATAAAGTAAGCGATTAAGCCAAAAAGTATAGTAATACAAAGTGCGTGTAGCAATGCAATAATTAAATTAACATGTGTGATTACAGACAATGCACCCGTAATCACTTGTAAAATAATTAAAATAAATGCAGCAGTATAGCCATATCTAATTGTACGGTTTTCAGAATAATTTTTGATGGCATGAATAAATGTAATCATAATCCAACAAAAAGTGATAAATGCCATACCGCGATGTGCAAATTGTACCCAATCTTGCTCAGTATGGGGTACTAAATTATTAAACGGCAATGGCCAGCTTCCATATGCTAAACTTGCTTTAGCGTGGCGAACCAAAGCACCAGTGTAAATAGTGACATAAACAACGCCCGTCATAATCCAAGTAAGATTGCGCAATGGTTTTTTTATAAATAATTCATCAGCCTCATATTTTTTATCCACTTCAAAAATAATAAGCATTAATACGAACACAGAAGAAAAACTAATTAATGAAATTCCAAAATGTAAGGCTAAAACGTAAGAATTTTGTTGCCAAATAACAGCTGCTGCGCCAATTAAGGCTTGAATTAATAGGAAAGCGACACTAATAATTGCTAAAGGTTTAACCTCTTTTATGTATCCTATATTTTTCCAAGCTGTGATGGCCAACCATAACACAACAATTAATGATAAACCTGATACAGCTCGGTGACTCAATTCAATGATTGTAGCAATTGGCAAATTCTGAGGTAATAAAGCGCCGTGACATAAAGGCCATGAAGCACCACAGCCATCTTCAGAGCCCGTCTTAGTTACTAAGGCGCCCCCAAGTTGTACCAATGCCATAATAATTGTTGCTACGATTGATAACCATTTAAGGTTTCGTTTGTTAAACAAGTTTAAACACCCCATCATTAATTTAAAATATTTTGTAATATGATATCCATTTATGCTCTGATTTTAATATAAAAGATATAATTATAAATATTACAACTATTATACTACAATAATTAAAGACAAAAAATTAGTGAGACAGGAAGTCGTTAAAGTGTCACAATTTAAATAGATATAACCTAGCCTTTTATAAGTAATTATTATATCATAGTACTATATGAAAATTTTAAGGAGGGGAACCATGAGTAAAGAACACACTTTATCACAGCCGTCAAGTAGAGTGTCTTTTAAAGAACTACAACAAATTATTAAAATGGGCTTGGTACAGGGTAACCTAATTCCTGCTTTTGCAGGCGCTTGGTTAGCTATTGTAATGACAAATCATTCCTTCCTATCGTCAATACCTCAAATCCTATTAATGTTGATAGGTTCGACATTAATTATGGGTGGTGCTTGTGCATTAAATAATTATTATGATCAAGATATCGATAAAATTATGCCAAGTAAACAAAGTAGACCAACAGTAAACGATAGAATTTCAGATAAACATTTATTAATGTTAAGTTTTGGTATGATGTTAGTAGGAGAAGCATGTTTATTCTTATTAAATGTGCCATCAGGTGTTTTAGGACTTTTTGGTATAGTAGGATATGTATCATATTATTCAATCTGGTCTAAAAGACATACGACTTGGAACACAGTAGTAGGAAGTTTTCCAGGTGCTGTGCCACCTTTAATTGGATGGACAGCTATTGATGGACAAATAAGTCTTGTAGCTTTTGCTTTATTTTTAGTTGTCTTTTGTTGGCAGCCTATTCATTTCTATGCTTTAGCTATTAAACGTAGTGATGAATATTCATTAGCAAATATTCCTATGTTACCTTCAGTAAAAGGCTTTAAACGTACAAGAGTAAGTATGTTTATTTGGTTAGTATTTTTATTACCATTACCGTTCTTATTATCTAGTTTAGGCACTACGTTCGTTGTATTAGCAACTTTATTAAATCTTGGATGGATTTTTATAGGTTTAACAACATTTAAGAAAAATACTGATCAAACTAAGTGGGCAACAAAAATGTTTATCTATTCACTAAATTATTTAGTAGTATTCTTTGCATTAGTTGTTGTCATCTCTTTAATAAAAATGATTTAAAATATCTAAGTTAAATAAGGATGGAACATATGAGTTTACCAATTCTACCAACTATTAGTACAAGCTGTATCGTAATTAGTGCTATTTTAGTAGCAATAGGATGGTGGCAAATTGCTCATCGTCATGTTAATACTCACAAAAAAGTTATGTTATGGGCAGCATTTTTCGCATTAACGTTTTTTATAATTTACGCAACTCGAACGATATTTATAGGTAATACAGATTTTGGTGGTCCAGATTCTGTTAGAACATATTATAAGATATTCTTAATCTTCCACATTAATCTTGCTACGATTGGTGGCGTATTAGGATTAGTTCAAATTATTACTGCATTTAAAGATAAATTTAAATGGCATAGAAGAATCGGACCTGTCGCTTCAATTATATGGTTCTTTACTGGTATTACAGGTGTGGCAGTATACTTATTACTATATGTAATTTATCCAGGTGGAGAAACTACATCGGTGATTAAAGCCACACTAGGTTTATAACAATATTGAATATTTTAAAGAATAGCCTGGGACATAATGAGTGTCTCAGGTATTTTTAATATTTTGGCAGTCGATGATCAAATTGTTTAGTATAAATTATGTTTTAATATTAATTGTTTATTTTATTTGTAAATAGGTATAATGTAGTTTAATTAATAAATTTGGAGTTTAGAAAAAAAGAATGGCTTGATTGTTAAAATAGTTATTTTGTACAATATATATAATTCTAAAGAGGTGGGGGAGCAATGACTAAGTTAGTAATCAAAGTTTTAGGAGTCGTATTTTTAATTACATTTTTAATTTATTTATTTTACTCACCAAGATTAAAATTTGATGTTCTTGAAAATCCTAATAACAACAATAAAATAAGTCATTCAAATCAAGTATCACATTCCGTGAAAAAACAGACTGAAAATCCTGCTCCCAAAAATGGGATAGGTACTTGGATAGGTAAAGATATTAATTATCTTACAAATAAATATGGACAAGCAAATCGTACATATCCTGTTAAAGGCGGATATACTGATTATATAGTTAAGAGAAAACAACAATATTATATTGTTACTACAAAACATGATGAAATTAAATCTGTTTATGCTACTGGAGAAAAAGCTCAAACCGGATCATTAAAAATCAATGAAAATGCTTCACATATATTTGAAAAAACTAGTATTAATCCTGACCCCTCTTTTAAAGTGAATGGAAAACAATATAATTTTGAGTTATCAGATGAAGATATTAAAACTCAAACTCTAATTAAATATGGTAATATTTATGCTCAAGTTTATGTGGATCAACAATCAAATCGAATTATGGGTATTCGATATCTAGATAAAGAACTATTAGCATTTATAAAACCTTATCAATTAACAGATGAAGAAGATATTTCAGATGATAAATTTAATAATGACAGAAATAATAAAGATTCATTACCATATGAACAAAGCCCAAATCAATTGATAACCCTCTATGAAATTACTAATCAAATGAGAGATTTAAAACATATTCCACCATTGAAAGTAAATTCAGACATTTCACATATTGCTTCAGCAAATTTATATGAAGCAACTGGTACAGAAGATGTTGAATTTACAGAAGAAGCCCTTAAGAGCCAACTTGGTAACGAAAACATTGACTTTATAGCTACAAGTCAAAATGTGGGCTATGATTTTGATGACGTGCCTACATTAATTCATAGTTGGATGAATTCGGATATACACCGTTCAAGAATGTTAAATAAAAAGTATAATGAAATGGGTGGAGAAGTAATGAGAAATTATTATTCACTTATTTTTGTACAAAAATAGGTTGTGAGGTGACCGATAATGTATACAGAGGAAACATTATCAATTTTAGATGAAATTGAAGATTTATCAGACATGATTGTACAATCAAAAGTGTATTTTAATTATAGAGAAGCTCAAAAAACACTTAAACAAGATGATGAAGCACATTTACTGTATCAAGCTTTTTTAAAATCAAAAGAACGTTATGATGAAGTGATGCGCTTTGGTAGATATCACCCAGATTATCAAAATGTAATGTTAGATACACGTCGACGTAAGCGAGCTTATGAAATGTTGCCTAATGTAATGGATTACAAATCTAAGGAAGTACAATTACAAAATTTAATAGATGAAGTGTTGACTAAAATCGCATTATCTGTGTCAGAAAATGTAAAGATTGAAGTGGGTAATCCATTTTTTAAAACGGATTCTAAAGGCTGCGCCTCAGGAGGTACATGTAATTGTCGTTTATAATTAAAAATAAAATCTAGTAAATCAGAGGTTGAGTTGCAAAATGAGATGTCAGCATATTTTTACTTTAATTATTGAAGATTAATATATTAAAAGAATCTGAGACAACTATGATGTATGTCCCAGATTCTTTTATGTATATATTTTAATTTTATATAGAATGAGTGTATTTAATTTGAGGTATGTTGTTTTAGTAGTGATTTAAATTGTTTACCTAAATCAGGACGGTCAGTAACAATGGTGTGGACACCTTTTTGATACAAATCATACATTAAGTCAACACTATTGATGCCATAATAACCTGGCACAATATTTAATAAGTTAAGCCATTGAATAAAATGAGTTGATGATAATGGGATACCTTTGAATTTTATAGGCATTTGAAATGTGTCAGCTTGAGGATGATAATGATAACCTAGTCCTAAAATAAACTTAATCACACCTTCAGTCACTTCATGTTGACTTGCACCAGTAGCTATTTCTCCATTGCTTATTGCTCTAAAACGTTCATTTTGTTTTTTATGGAAACTTGTTACAAGTACACGTTTCTCAGCATGATGATGCTTTATAATATCATACATTTTTTTAGGCGCAATAGCTCCTTCATAACTACTTGGAGTATCTTTTAAATCTACATTGATATATTTGCTAGGATACATTTCTAAAAGTTCATCGAAAGTTAAAATTTTAGCTTGTTGATGACCTCTATAAATATGGCGACCATTGATATCAGTAAAATGAAATCCTGCATCTAATTTTTTTAATTCTTTTAATGTGTAATCACATACTTTTCCTGAACCATTAGTAGTACGGTCGACTGTAGCATCGTGAAAAACAATCAATTCTTCATCTTTAGTTAGTCTCACATCTGTTTCAAAGCCATCTAAACCATAATCAACAGCATTATCGAAAGCTAATTGTGTTTGTTCTGGTCGAACTGACATTCCACCTCTATGTGCAAAAATATAAGGTGCTGGTCCATTAAAAAAGTAAGGTATGTCTTTAAGCATTTTAGGCTTTTGATTTCTTTTTAAAAGTAATAAACTGCTTAGTATACCCATACTAGTGATACCCAAGTTAAAAAAATTCTTCTTAATGTGTTTCAAGGTATAACCTCCTAAAGTTCATTTAAAATTAATAATTAAAGAAATATTTTTCGAAAGTTAAGTGTTGAGATATTGAATGTATTTTATAAAATTATTAGTCATGGTATAGTAATTATGCATAATAAATGGAGTGAGTGAAATAATATGGAATTGATTCCAAGAGTTAGCTTAATTATTTACTTAAAGCATATTAAACATGAAAGACAGATACGTAAATATGGACATATCGTTTATACTAATAAACCTCGAAAGTATGTAGTAATGTATGTTAATGAATATGAAGTAGACGATATTCTCCAGAAATTAATGAAATTAAAATATGTTTTACATATTGATGGATCCCCTTATAAAAACTTGAAAAAAACATATGATAAAGAAAAGCATGAAAAGCTTTAAGATGTATTTAAACATTGTTATTGCATCGGTGGGATCCAATTTTGTAAACGAAGTACGCTAATTAAATATTTAAAATATAAATCATTCGTATGAAATGCATTTGGCGGTTGAACATCAATGCCGACAATAGGAATATCATACGATTGAGCTTGTTCATTAATCATCTCAAATTTTTTATTACTATTTGGGTAGGGATATTTTAAAGCGTTTAACATCATATATATGGCTTGAAATTGTTTACCGGTCGTAGGATTCATAATAATTGCGACTGATGATAATTGTTTGTCTGACTGTGGTGTATGGAAATAGACAACCTTGTCTATTCTTGCATGATTATATTCAATAAGAGTAAGAAATTCGAATAAATCTGTAAGTCCTTCTCCTAAAATAATAAATGATTGTTTCATAAATATTTAATTCTCCTTTTTCAAAATAAATTATAGTAAATAAATGAATGAAATGGAAGTGTAAGTCAAAATGAGAGTCATTGCTGGAAAACATAAAAGTAAACCACTAGAGAGTTTAGAAGGACGTAATACACGTCCAACAATGGATAAAGTTAAAGAAGGTATTTTTAACAGTTTACATGAAGTATACGGCTTAGGTTTAGACTTATTTGCTGGTAGTGGTGCTTTAGGAATTGAAGCACTTTCTAGAGGTATGGATAAAGCTATATTTGTAGACCAAAACTTTAAAGCAGTTAAAGTGATCCAAGCTAACTTGAAACAATTAAATTTAGAGGAACAATCTGAAGTATATAAAAATAATGCAGATAGAGCGTTAAAGGCTATCAATAAAAGAGACATTCAATTTGATTTTATTTTTTTAGATCCTCCTTATAATAAAGGGCTAATAGATAAGGCTCTAGACCAAATTTCTAAGTTTAATTTATTAAAAGAACATGGTATTATCATTTGTGAGTTTAGTAATCAAGAAAAAATCAATACATATGATTTTGAAGTAATTAAGCAATATCATTACGGTTTAACAGATACTTTGTTATTAAAAAAAGGAGAACACAATGACTAAGACAAAAGCAGTCATTCCAGGTAGTTTTGATCCTATTACTTATGGGCATTTAGATATTATAGAAAGAAGTTCTGATCGATTTGATGAACTTCATGTATGTATATTAAAAAATAGTAGTAAAGCAGGTACATTTTCTATTGAAGAACGTATGGAATTAATACGTGAATCTGTAAAACATTTGCCAAATGTGAAAGTACATAATTTTAATGGATTACTTGTTGATTTTTGTGATAAAATAGGCGCTAAAACAATTATTCGTGGCTTAAGAGCAGTGAGTGATTTTGAATATGAATTACGTTTAACTTCAATGAATAAAAAATTAAATAGTAATGTAGAAACAATGTATATGATGACAAGTACAAACTATTCATTTATCAGTTCAAGTGTTGTGAAAGAAGTGGCTCAATATAAGGCAGATATTTCAGATTTCGTACCTAGGCATGTTGAAAGGGCATTAAAAGAAAAATTTGAAGATTAAAAAATTAGCGTATAGAACAGAAATGAAATGTTCCATACGCTTTAATTCAATTATTTAATCTAATTACAGGGGTATTAAAATCATTTTTCTGTTGACCTGATAATAAGTTATAAATATCGGTAGATTTAATTTCATTTTTAAAAAAATGAGCAGATGTTTTATTAATATTAGTGATGAATTGACGCTCTGGAAATTTGGTTTTTAATTGTTTGAGATAACTTTGTCCGCGACAATTCATTCCTAAAATTCTTACAGCTGAAATGGATTGAATAGAATCTTCTTTTTTTACATTTAAAAGAATTTGCATAAGTATGCGTTGTAAATGAGTATAGGTAAAGCGTTTTGTCTTCAGTAAAGACATAAAGGATTCAAAAGAAGTGGCTTGATTGATATATTTTTTTAATCGATGTTCTAGTCCTTCAGATATAGTGTATATATGAGCCATTTCATGAATTGAATGACTTAAGATATGATATTTAATCAAGCTAAATGTATCCTCTTTAGTTAAATGAGGTGTTGTATACAGTGATTGAATTGAAGAGGGAACAACTGTAGTCCACTGAGTTTCTTGAGTGATTAACGACTGCCTAATTGCAGAACCACTTGCAAAGGATGATGTTTCAATTGTCGCATCATGATGATGAGCATGCACACGTTGGATAGCAAGTCCTTTCATGTGAGGTGCAAATTGTTGTATAGCTTTTAAGTAAGTGATTGCTAAAATATTATTAGGCATTTTCAGCAAAGTATTATCGCTAATTAAATCATTTATAATTTTTGCATAATTACTACCTTCTTTTACTTTTTGATTAAAAGTTGAACTATGTTCTAAATTGATTATTTCATTTGCAACGTTTTTAAGGCGAGTTATATCAGGTGTTTCACTTCCAAAAGCAATAGTATTAACATCTAGATAACGAGCAACTTGAACAGCTATTTGTGCAAAATAATCACTTGAAGAAAGACTAGCGATAAGGGGTAACTCAACAACTAAATCGACATTGGAAAGTGCCATTTGTGTACGTAGGAATTTGTTATAAATAGCAGGTTCACCTCTCATAACGAAATTACCACTCATGATTGCAATAGAGATCTCTGCATCGGACTGTACTTTAGCTTGTTGCGCATGATAAGCATGACCGTTATGAAATGGATTATACTCTGTAATCAATCCAACACTTTTCATTTGCAATTCGTCCTTTCAGTATTCATTATTAGTATTGTAACAGATAATAAGATGTTAAGAAAAAATCTTGACAACTTATAATAGTAAAGTTAAAATAAATTTTGTGTTTGTTAGAGGTGAAGCCATATGAAATGGTCAATAACGCAATTGAGAAAATATCAAGGTAAACCTTTTGAATTCAATGAAAAGGCGAACTTTGACGATTTAATAGAACCTTTAGGTCTGATTGATTTATCAGAGATGAATATCGAAGGTGAATTAACCATAAAATCAAATGAAGTGATAGCAGATATGCATGTTACTGGTACGTATACTATGCCTTGTGCTCGTACATTAGTGCCTGTAGATGTGCCACTTGATGTCAGAACTTCCGAAATATTTGATTTAGAAGGTTATAATAGTTATACCGATGAAGAAGTAGATGAAGATGAACATTATCATCTTGCTACAGATGGTATGATTAATATCCGAGATATTGCTAAAGAATTGGTTATTATTGAGAAGCCAATGCGTGCATTTTCTGAGAATAGTGATCAAATGCTTACAGAAGGTAACGGTTGGGAAGTTATTGATGAAGAACAAGCGCTTGAGCTTGAGCACTCTAAAGATAACGACGATTCCCAAAAACGCCAAGTTGATCCTAGGCTTCAAAAATTACAACAGTTATATGATAAAGAGTAATAGCAGGTTAATTTAATTTATAGTATAATAATTAAATGACCGAATACTTGAGATTATGTGTTTTAATATTAAGGAGGATATATCATGGCAGTACCAAAAAGAAGAACGTCTAAAACTAGAAAAAATAAACGTCGTACTCATTTCAAAATTTCAGTACCTGGTATGACTGAATGCCCAAACTGTGGCGAGTACAAATTATCTCACCGCGTATGTAAAAACTGTGGTTCTTACAATGGTGAAGAAGTCGTTTCTAAATAATTTATATCTATTTAAAAAAGGTGGAATACGAATTCATTATGAATTCTATCCCACTCTTTTTTTATATTATCTCAATTTATACCATTGCTATCAAAAATAATTTGGAGAGACTATTATGGAACAAATTACTTCAACACAAAATAATAAAATTAAATTAGCAAATAAACTTAAAAAGAAAAAAGAACGCGATAAAACAGGATTAGCTCTCATCGAAGGCATACATTTAATTGATGAAGCATTTAAAAGTAATATGATGATTAAACAATTATTTGTAATTGAGCCAGAAAGAACAGATTCTAGACTTTTAGAGTATGCAAAAGAAGCTTACGAAATTAATATGAAAGTGGCTGAATCATTATCAGGGACTATTACACCGCAAGGTTTTTTTGCAGTCATTGAAAAACCTAAACATGATATCTCAAAAGCGAAACAAGTGTTATTACTTGATCGTATACAAGATCCTGGTAACTTAGGCACGTTAATTCGTACAGCAGATGCTGCGGGTATAGATATGATTGTAATGGAAAAAGGTACAGCAGACGCATACCAAGATAAAGTAATGAGAGCCAGTCAAGGAAGTGTATTTCATATTCCTATTGTCACGACAGAATTAAATAAATTTATTGAACAATTTGATGGCCCAGTATATGGTACAGCCTTAGAAAATGCTGTGTCCTATAAAAACATCGAATCGCAAGACACATTTGCCTTATTACTTGGTAATGAAGGAGAAGGTGTTAATAAAGAATTATTAGCACATACCTCGCAGAATCTTATTATACCTATATACGGCAAAGCGGAAAGTTTAAACGTGGCGATTGCTGGAAGTATTTTGCTTTATCATTTGAAAGGTTGACCTTTTGATTTAAAATCGACTATACTTAATTGTATACAAAATTAAAATAATATGTTTATTAAAGATAAATATAAACCGATAAAAAGACGTAAACTAAATGATTAATTGCACAGGGAAAGTAAGCGTGACTGAAACTTACTTCAATTTACATTAGTTTTTTTCACCTTTTTGGTTACTTAAAGAAATTTAAGTCGGAGTGCATCTTCGTTAACAATGCTAACAAGTGTATGCTTAGGCATAAATTTGGGTGGTACCACGGAAGGCTTTCGTCCCAGTTATTTAGGGATGAAAGTCTTTTTTTAATTTAATAAAGTAAATTTTATGATAAATAGAAAGTATGAGGTGTAAGTCATGACTCAAAATGATTCAATGACAGAATTAAGACAACAAGCTTTAGTAGATATTAACGAAGCGCAAGATGAACGTGCTTTACAAGATGTCAAAGTAAAGTATCTAGGAAAAAAAGGCTCTGTAAGTGGTTTAATGAAAAATATGAAAGATTTACCAAATGAAGAAAAGCCAGCTTATGGACAAAAAGTAAATGAGTTAAGACAAGCAATTCAAAATGAACTTGAAGAAAAACAAGAATTATTAAAAAATGAAAAGTTAAACCAACAACTTGCTGAGGAAACAATTGATGTTACATTACCTAGTCGCCAAATTAATATTGGCTCAAAACATCCATTAACTAGAACGGTTGAAGAAATTGAAGATTTATTCCTAGGATTAGGATATGAAATTGTTGATGGATACGAAGTAGAACAAGATTATTATAATTTTGAAGCTTTAAACCTTCCTAAATCACATCCAGCCCGAGATATGCAAGATAGTTTTTATATTACAGATGAGATTTTAATGCGTACGCACACGTCTCCAGTGCAAGCACGTACAATGGAAAAACGTCACGGTCAAGGACCAGTAAAAATTATTTGTCCTGGGAAAGTGTATCGACGAGATTCAGATGATGCTACACATAGTCATCAATTTACACAAATTGAAGGTTTAGTAGTAGATAAACATATCAAAATGAGTGATTTGAAAGGAACGTTAGAGTTAGTAGCTAAAAAATTATTTGGTGCTGATCGTGAAATTCGATTACGACCAAGTTATTTCCCATTCACAGAGCCATCAGTGGAAGTAGACGTCTCTTGTTTCAAATGTAAAGGTAAAGGATGTAATGTATGTAAACATACTGGATGGATTGAAATCTTAGGTGCAGGTATGGTACATCCTAATGTTCTAGAAATGGCCGGTTTTGATTCAAATGAATATTCTGGCTTTGCATTCGGTATGGGGCCAGATCGTATAGCAATGTTAAAATATGGAATCGAAGACATTCGTCATTTCTATACAAATGATGTGAGATTCCTTAATCAATTTAAAGCTGTAGAAGATAGAGGTGAAGCATAATGTTGATTTCAAATGAATGGTTAAAAGATTACGTAGATGCTGGTGTACCTGCTAAAGACTTAGCTGAGCGTATTACACGTACGGGTATTGAAGTAGCAGATATTATAGATTACTCAAAAGATATTAAAAATGTAGTAGTAGGATATGTAACATCTAAAGAAAAACATCCAGATGCAGATAAATTGAATATCTGTCAAGTTGATATAGGTGAAGAAGAACTTGTTCAAATTGTTTGTGGGGCACCTAATGTTGATGAAAATCAATATGTGATTGTGGCTAAAGTAGGTGGACGTTTACCTGGAGGTATTAAAATAAAACGTGCCAAATTACGCGGAGAACGTTCGGAAGGTATGATTTGTTCCTTACAAGAAATTGGTGTCTCAAGTAATGTTGTACCAAAAGACTATGAAAATGGAATTTTCGTATTTCCTAGTGAAGTGACACCGGGAACTGATGCATTAGACGCATTATATCTTAATGATCAAATTATGGAATTTGATTTAACACCTAACCGTGCAGACGCTTTAAGTATGGTGGGAACTGCATATGAAGTTGCAGCATTATATCAAACTGAAATGACTAAACCAAACACAACGCTTAACGAAACTGAAACTTCAGCAATAGATGAGTTATCAGTGACAGTTGATAATCCTGAAAAAGTTCCTTATTACAGTGCAAGAGTTGTTAAAAATGTGAGAATTGCACCATCACCTATCTGGATGCAAGCACGTTTAATTAAAGCTGGTATCCGTCCAATTAATAATGTAGTTGATATTTCTAACTATGTATTACTTGAATATGGTCAACCACTTCATATATTTGATCAAGATCATATGGGTTCTAAAGATATCGTTGTACGTCAAGCGAATGAAAATGAAACAATGACAACATTAGACGATACTGAAAGAACGCTTATTGATACAGATATCGTTATCACAAATGGTAAAGAACCTATTGCATTAGCTGGTGTTATGGGTGGAGATTTTTCAGAAGTGACTGATCAAACAATGAATGTCGTAGTAGAAGGTGCGATTTTTGACCCTGTATCTATCCGTCACACATCACGTCGTTTGAATTTACGTAGTGAGTCTTCAAGTCGTTTTGAAAAAGGTATTGCAACAGAATTTGTTAATGAAGCAGTCGATAGAGCTTGTTATTTACTTGAACATTATGCTTCTGGTGAAGTATTAAAAGATAGAGTGGCACAAGGAGATTTAGGTTCACTTGTTACGCCAATTGATATTACTGCGGAAAAAGTAAATCAAACAATTGGTTTTAATTTATCAAATGATGAGATTAAAGCTATTTTCGAACAATTAGGATTTAAAACGATTCAAAATGCCGATACTTTAACAGTATATGTACCTTCACGTCGTAAAGATATTTCAATTAAGGAAGATTTAATTGAAGAAATAGCAAGAATATACGGATATGATAATATTCCTTCAACTTTACCAGTGTTTGATGATGTAACTAGTGGAAAATTGACAGATCGTCAATATAAAACGCGTACGGTAAAAGAAACACTCGAAGGTGCAGGATTAAATCAAGCCATCACATATTCACTTGTGTCTAAAGACCATGCCAAAGATTTTGCATTACAAGAACGTCCTACAATTAGTCTACTTATGCCAATGAGTGAAGCGCATTCTACATTACGTCAAAGCTTATTACCACATTTAATCGAAGCAACAACTTATAACGTAGCACGTAAAAACAAAAATGTAAGATTATATGAAATTGGACGTGTGTTCTTTGGTAACGGCAAAGATGAATTACCGGATGAAATCGAATATTTAAGTGGTATTCTAACTGGAGAATATGTAGTTAATACTTGGCAAGGTAAAAAAGAAGAAATTGATTTCTTTATTGCTAAAGGTGTAGTCGATCGAATTGCTGAAAAATTAAATTTAGATTTCACTTATAAAGCTGGCGAAATAAAAGGCCTTCATCCAGGTAGAACTGCGATTGTTTCATTAGAAGGTAAAGAGATAGGATTTGTAGGAGAATTACATCCTCAATTAGCAGCTGAAAATGATCTTAAACGCACATATGTATTTGAATTAGACTATGATGCAATGATGCAAGTAGCTGTAGGTTACATTAATTATGAACCAATTCCAAAATTCCCTGGTGTGTCAAGAGATATCGCTATGGAAGTAAAACGTGATATGCCTTCATCAGAATTATTAGACATTATTCATGAGAATGGTGAAGACATTCTAAAAAATACACTTGTATTTGATGTGTATGAAGGTGAACACTTGGAAGAAGGTAAAAAATCAGTAGCCATTCGTTTAAATTATTTAGATACTGAAAATACACTTACAGATGAACGTGTTTCTAAAGTGCATGATAAAATTTTAGAAGCATTAAAAGCTAAAGGCGCTACAATTCGATAATAAATTAAAGAAGAGATTGGGATATACATCCTAAAAAAATAGCCAGTAAATGAGTTTATTATAAAGTCATTTACTGGTTTCATTATTTACAATACTTTGTATAGTTGGTTCGCTTTATTAGGGAATAAATTTAGTCTGTAGTCTTTAGCGTATCTTATTTTATCAAGAGTCGCGCTAAAATGCTTTTTTTATGTAATTTTACATTGAAATACTTTTAAAAAATAAGGTCCTTTCGTATAATTTAATAAACTTCATTAAATTAACGAGGTACCTTATGTATAAAGATTCTAACATGACTCAACTTACTTGACCGATAGAAACTTCAGCACTTGTTCCCGCAAACGATGTGTCACGATATGTAAATAAAAGTGTTGAAACAATTCTCGATACTGAATTTGATGAATTTAGACATCATCGTATAGCATTCTAAAATGTTCTTTATTGATACTTTTTATTAACCAACGTCCATGCTTTATCACGATTTTTAAAATGTTTTTTTGAAATAGAATCTAACTTACTAATATTATATTTTTCAATAATTTGAGCAGCGATTAAATCTACTTTATGACTCGCGCCTTTTGGAATATCAAAATGCATCATTTTTGATATTGAATCCATGTGCTTAATAAAAGCATAGCGAGAAATGATACTTGCTGCTGCAATAGCAAGGGATTTAGATTCTCCCTTTGTTTCAAATTTTGTTTGATTTGGAAAAGGTAAGTCGCTTAGAGCATAACGCTTGTAGACGTTACGTTCTGCAAATTGGTCAATGACAATGTAGTCTAATGCTTTAGTATCTATCTTGTTAGTTACATTTTTTATCGCTTCATTATGAAGGACTGCTTTCATTTTTACTTGAGACCAACCTAGTGCTTGTCTTTCATTATATTTAGTATTGTTTAATGTAAGTAATGAATGAGGAATAAAGGTAATCAGTTGTTCTGCAAGTTCTATAATTTTAGTGTCTGTTAATTTTTTCGAATCATCTACGCCTAGCGTTCTTAAAATATCTATATGCTCTTTAGATACAAAAGCAGCACAAACCGTTAATGGACCAAAATAATCGCCACTTCCCGCTTCATCACTACCAATACAGTTATAATCATTATATGTTATATTATGTAAATCATCTGCCTTTGAAGATTTTGAATTAGTTACAGAATCAGTAGTACAAAATTGACGCGCTATATGTTCAGCATGTTTTCCTTGAAACATAACTTTACCAGAATTGTAAATACTAATGACAGTGTCATGATATTTGGTTCTTGCTTTCATCCCATTAGGTAAATTGGATGTACTAAAGTTAATTTGGTTCAACAGTTGCTCAATATCTTGATTAGTTAATTTATGTACTACATTTCCCATAAAATGTTTAAACCTCTCTTTTAAAATTCTAATAGATATACTTTAACATAATGAAGATAAAAACGTAGGTTTAGTGGTATAAATAAATAGTATTTTAAATCTATAATTACAAATAAGAGACGCTCATGTATAATAATAATAATCTACTTATTCACTCAACAAAACATTAGTCAAAGAAATTTAAAATATTATCAAAAGTCAGGAGTTAATACAATGGGAGAATTTAAAAATCGTATTAATGTATCGATCAATGATCAAAATTTTACGATTATCGGTGACGATGATCCTGAACACATACGTTATGTAGCACATTTAGTAGATGAACAGCTAAGATTATTAGGACGTAAATCAGCAGGATTAGATACAACAAGAAAAGCAATTTTAACTGCAGTGAATATCATGGACGAAAAAGTGAAATTGGAAGAAGAAAACGAAATATTAAAACAAATGATTTATGAATTAAAACAACAGGATAGCTAAATGACTATAGATTTAGTAATGATACTTATTATTTTGATGTATATGATAATTGGTTTTAGAAGAGGCCTTTGGCTGAATAGTCTTCATTTGTCGTCTACGCTTGTCTCACTATTCATTGCGCATCGTTTTTACCAATATATATCAAAACAAATGATTGTTTTTGTTCCATTTCCTAAAACAGTTGCTTTTGATACGCACTTCGCATTTCAATATCATGATGTACAACAACGTTTTGATACTATTGTGGTATTTTTATGTATTGCTTTTATAAGTAAGTTGCTTTTATATCTTATTATTGTAACTTTTGATAATATAGTGTCATATCATAATATTCATGTTACAAGTCGAATATTGGGAAGCTTATTAGGTAGTATTGCCAGTGTGATTGTACTGCAACTTGTTTTATATTTAGTATCTTTATATCCTAATGAATGGATTCAAGAAAGTTTAAAACACGGCTATTTAAGCCATATTATTCTATTTAAGATGCCGTTTTTATCATCTTATATACTAAATTTATAAATAAAAAAAGATAAAAGGTCAGGACTAGGTGATGGATATAAACCTCCTGGTCTCTTTTTATGGAGTGAATGTAATGACAAAGAAAGATGTAATTCAACTACTAGAAAAAATTGCTATATATATGGAATTGAATGGAGAAAATACGTTTAAAGTATCTGCTTATCGTAAAGCAGCACAAAGTCTTGAAATAGATGAACGTTCTTTAGATGAAATAAAAGATGTTACTGAATTAAAAGGAATTGGAAAAGGGGTAGGAGAGGTCATTAGCGAATATCGAGAAACAGGTACCTCATCAACTTTAAAAGAATTGCAACGTTTAGTTCCTGAAGGATTAATTCCTTTAATGAAAATTCAAGGTTTAGGTAGTAAAAAAATTGCAAAGTTGTATAAAGAGTTAAATATTACAGATAAAGAACATCTTCAAGAAGCTTGTGAAGCGGGAAAAGTTAGTGAACTAAGTGGATTTGCTAAAAAAACGGAACAAAACATACTTGAAGCAGTAAAAGCACTAGGAGCTAAAAAAGATCATTATCCTATTGATTTGATGCGACATTTAAATAAAGATATTATGACTTATCTAGAACAATTAGAAGAAGTTGAACATTATTCTGAAGCAGGTAGTTTCCGTCGTTATAAAGAAGTAAGTAAAGATTTAGACTATATTATTAGTACACGACACCCTCTTCATGTACAACAACACCTTTTAAATATTCCAAATAAAGTGAAAGAAGTCGCAGTTGGAGAAACGAAAGTGTCACTTGAATTGGAATATGATGATGAAACGATTGGTGTAGATTTTAGACTTGTTGAACCAGAAGCCTTTTATCATACCTTACAGCACTTTACAGGTTCCAAAGATCATAACATTCGCATTAGACAACTTGCTAAAGCACAAAATGAAAAAGTGAGTGAGTATGGTATCGAACAACAAGATGGAACGTTACTCCAATTCCAAAGTGAAGCTGAAATTTACCAACACTTCGGTAGACATTGGATTGCTCCAGCAATGCGTGAAGATGGCAGTGAGTTTGATCGTGATTTAAATTCAATCATTACATTAGATGATATTAAAGGTGATCTTCATATGCATACAACGTATAGTGACGGCGCTTTTTCTATACGAGAGATGATTGAAGCAAACATTAAAAAAGGCTATGAATACATGGTCATTACGGATCATTCAAAGAGTTTAAAAGTTGCGCATGGATTACAAGTTGAACGATTATTACGTCAAAATGAAGAAATAAAAAATTTGAATGAAGAATACACAGAAATAGATATTTACTCAGGTACAGAGATGGATATTTTACCTGATGGATCATTAGATTATGAGGATGATATACTATCGCAACTTGACTATGTTATTGCAGCTATTCATCAAAGTTTCAATCAATCTGAAGAAGAGATTATGAAGCGCCTAGAACATGCATGTCGTAATCCTTATGTTAGACATATTGCACATCCAACTGGTCGTATTATTGAGCGACGTGAAGGGTATCAACCTAATATAGAACAGTTGATGCAACTTGCAGAAGAAACACAAACGGTAATGGAAATTAATGCTAATCCAAAACGATTAGATTTAAATGCTGCCACTGTAAAAAAATATCCAAATATTAAATTAACAATTAATACAGATGCTCATCATGTGGATCATCTTGATTTTATGAAATATGGCGTAGCTACTGCGCAAAAAGGATTTGTAAATAAAGATAGAGTGATTAATACAATGACGCGTGACGCTTTTAAAAACTTTATTAATAATAATATTAAATTACAGAAATAGAGGGATTGTATGAGACAAAAAACATTAGACGTCTTAGAGTTTGATAAAATCAAATCATTTGTAGCTTCTGAAACGATAAGTGATTTAGGACGTGAAAAAGTGTCTAAAATGTCTCCAGCAACTGATTTTGAAACTGTAGAATTTCAAATGAATGAGACAGATGAAATATCACAAATTTATAATAAACATCGTTTACCTAGTTTAAGTGGTTTATCAAAAGTATCACCATTAATTCACCGTGCTAAAATTGGTGGAGTGCTTAATGTTACCGAATTAAATGTAATTAAGCGGTTGATACAAGTACAAAATCAATTTAAAACATTTTATAATCAACTGCTTGAAGAAGATGAAGGCGTCGTAAAGTATCCAATTTTAAATGAAAGAATGAATCAACTACCTGTACTTACTGATTTATATCAAGAAATAAATGAAAAATGTGATGCTTACGATTTATATGATAATGCAAGTTATGAATTGCAAGGTATTCGAAGCAAAATATCAAGTACGACTCAACGCATTAGACAAAATTTAGATCGTATTGTTAAAAGTCAAGCTAATCAAAAGAAACTTTCAGATGCCATTATTACAGTGCGAAATGATCGCAATGTGATACCGGTAAAAGCAGAATATCGACAAGATTTTAAAGGGATTGTGCATGATCAATCAGCTTCTGGACAAACCCTTTATATTGAACCATCTTCTATTGTTGAAATGAATAATCAAATTAGTCGATTAAGAAATGATGAAGCAGTAGAACGTGAACGTATATTAACAGAATTAACAGGTTTCGTAGCTGCTGATGATGATAATTGTTTAGTGGCAGAGTCGGTTATGGGTCAAATTGATTTCTTAACGGCTAAAGCGCGCTATGCACGATCAATTAAAGGGACAAAACCTACTTTTTATAAGGAAAGAACGGTTTATTTACCTAATGCTTATCATCCTTTATTGAATAAAGATACAGTCGTAGCAAATACAATTGAATTTATTGATGATATTGAAACGGTTATTATTACGGGACCTAACACAGGTGGTAAAACTGTCACTTTAAAAACGTTAGGACTTATCATTGTGATGGCTCAATCCGGGTTACTCATTCCTACATTAGATGGTAGTCAATTGAGTGTATTTGAAAACGTATATTGTGATATAGGTGATGAACAATCGATTGAACAATCGCTATCTACGTTTTCATCACATATGAAAAATATTGTAGAAATTTTGAAAGAAACGGATAAAAATAGTCTTGTTTTATTTGATGAATTAGGTGCTGGAACCGATCCGAGTGAAGGTGCAGCTTTAGCTATGAGTATTCTCGATCATGTGAGGGAGATTGGTTCACTAGTTATGGCAACGACACATTATCCAGAGCTTAAAGCTTATAGTTATAATCGTGAAGGCGTTATGAATGCAAGTGTTGAGTTTGATGTGAATACATTAAGTCCGACTTACAAATTATTAATGGGTGTTCCTGGACGTTCCAATGCCTTTGATATTTCTAAAAAATTAGGTTTAGGATTAAACATCATTAATAAGGCTAAAACAATGATTGGTACAGACGAACAAGAAATTAATTCAATGATAGAATCATTAGAGAAAAACTCTAAACGTGTGGATGAACAACGTATTGAGCTTGAAAAATTATTGAGAGAAGCACGAACGACGCATGATGATTTGGAACGTCAGTATCAACAATATAAAAATTATGAACAAAAATTAATGGATGAAGCTAAAGATAAAGCAAATCAGCGCATTAAATCAGCTACAAAAAAAGCAGATGACATTCTAAAAGATTTAAGAGAAATGCGAGATAAAAAAGGGGCCGACGTTAAAGAACATGAATTAATAGATAAGAAAAAACATTTAGAAGATCAATATGAAGCTAAATCCTTAAAACAAAATGTAAAAAAACAAAAATGGGATGATATTCATGCTGGCGATGAAGTTAAAGTATTATCTTATGGCCAAAAAGGCGAAGTATTAGAATTAAGCGGAGAAAATGAAGCTGTAGTTCAAATGGGTATTATCAAAATGAAGTTACCTATTGAAGATTTAGAAAAAACGAAAAAGAAAAAAGAAAAACCAACGAAAATGGTGACACGCCAAAATCGTCAAACTATTAAAACAGAATTAGACTTAAGAGGCTATCGTTATGAAGAAGTGGTTGGAGCTTTAGATCAATATATTGACCAAGCTGTATTAAGTAACTATGAACAGGTTTATATTATTCATGGTAAAGGTACAGGTGCACTTCAAAAAGCAGTTCAAAATCATTTAAAAAAACATAAAAGTGTTCAATCTTTTCGTGGTGGACTGCCAAGTGAAGGCGGATTTGGTGTTACAGTAGCAGAACTTAAATAATATAAAACTAGAATGTTGATTTTTTTAAAATTTGACGTACAATAAAGCAAGCGTTTAATCTTAACACAAGTTTATGACAAGATTAATAAATAGTGATAAAGATGAGCAAGAGCAATGCAGATATATGGAAAGTCTGTTATAATTTGCTCATCATTTAATATTTAAGGAGGATTGGCAATTATGGCAATCGTAAAAGTTACAGATTCAAATTTTGATGAAAACATTCAATCAGGTGTTAAATTAGTAGATTTTTGGGCAACTTGGTGTGGACCTTGTAAAATGATCGCCCCTGTGTTAGAAGAATTAGCTGGAGACTATGATGGTAAAGCAGACATCTTAAAATTAGATGTAGATGAAAATCCATCTACTGCTGCTAAATATGAAGTAATGAGCATCCCAACTTTAATCGTATTTAAAGATGGAGAAGCAGTAGATAAAGTAGTAGGTTTCCAACCTAAAGAAAACCTAGCAGAAGTTTTAGATAAACATCTATAATATTTAGTACAATTATAAAAGAATGGGGCATTACATGTTATGTAATCGCTCCGTCTTTTTTATGTGAACGTCAAGTTAATAGAAAGGAGGAGACGGATGACCGACTACGAAGAAAAAATTAGAGATAAATTAAGTGTCGTCCCATTTGAACCAGGCTGTTATTTAATGAAAGATCGAAATGACCAAATTATTTATGTAGGTAAAGCAAAACGATTACGAAATCGACTACGTTCTTATTTTACTGGTGCACATGATGCAAAAACTACACGTCTTGTTAGTGAAATTCGCAACTTCGAATTTATTGTAACTTCAAGTGAGACAGAATCATTATTACTTGAGTTGAATTTGATTAAACAATATCAACCTCGCTACAATATTTTATTAAAAGATGATAAAAGTTATCCTTTTATAAAGATTACTAAAGAAAAACATCCACGTTTACTTGTGACTCGTACAGTAAAAAAAGGTACAGGAAAATATTTTGGACCTTATCCTAATGCATATTCAGCACAAGAAACTAAAAAATTATTAGATCGTATTTATCCTTTTAGAAAATGTGATAATATGCCTGATAAATTGTGTCTATATTATCATATCGGTCAGTGTATGGGACCATGTGTGTATGATGTAGATCAACAAAAATATGCACAAATGACACGTGAAATTACTGACTTTTTAAATGGAGAAGATAAAACAATTCTTCATAATCTTGAAACACGCATGCTAGATGCTAGTGAGAAGTTAGATTTTGAACGTGCTAAAGAATATAGAGATTTAATTCAACATATTCATAATTTAACTAAAAAACAAAAAATTATGTCTTCAGATAATACAATTAGAGATGTTTTTGGATATAGTGTTTCTAAAGGTTGGATGTGTATTCAAGTATTCTTTATTAGACAAGGAAATATGATTCAACGTGATGCAACAATGATTCCTCTACAACAAACAGAAGAAGAAGAATTTTATACATTCATTGGACAATTCTACAGCTTAAATCAACATATTTTACCTAAAGAAGTACATGTACCGAAAAATTTAGATAAAGATATCATTCACTCTGTGGTTGATACAAAAATTGTTCTACCTGCGCGTGGAACAAAGAAAGAAATGGTTGATTTAGCTAATCATAATGCTGAAGTTGCACTAGAAAATAAATTTCAATTAATCGCTAAAGACGAATCTAGAACGATAAAAGCTATCGAAGAACTTGGTGAAAGAATGGGCATTCAAACACCGATAAGAATTGAAGCATTTGATAACTCAAATATCCAAGGTGTTGATCCTGTTTCGGCAATGGTAACATTTGTGGATGGTAAACCGGATAAAAAAGGATATCGTAAATACAAAATTAAGACTGTGAAAGGTCCTGATGATTATAAGTCGATGAGAGAAGTTGTACGTCGTCGTTATACGCGTGTACTTAATGAAGGTCTTCCATTACCAGATCTTATTATCGTTGATGGTGGTAAAGGACATATGTCTGGCGTCATAGATGTACTAGAAAATGAACTGGGTTTAGATATTCCTGTTGCTGGATTAAGAAAAAATGATAAACACCAAACATCTGAATTATTATACGGTACAAATGCTGAGGTTGTACCTCTAAAGAAAAATAGTCAAGCCTTTTATTTGCTTCATAGAATCCAAGATGAAGTACATCGTTTTGCGATAACATTCCATCGTCAAACTAGACAAAAAACTGGATTACAATCTGTTCTTGATACAGTAGAGGGTATAGGAAGTAAACGAAAAACAAAATTATTAAGAACATTTGGTTCTATTAAAAAAATGAAAGAAGCTAGTATAGAAGATTTAAAAGCTGCAGGATTACCTAAAAAGGTAGCTGAAAATCTACAATATGCTTTAAAAGAAGATTAATTTCAAAAAAAGGGGTATGACTTTGAATTTCATACCCCATACATTTAGAAAGAATGTTACAATATAGTTAACAAAAGGCTTATTTTTTTAAGAAAGTATGGAAGCGTTTTCTAAATAAGAAATATTATCATTTTATAGTAGTTACACAATTATCATGTAATACTTGTATATCTCATTTATTCGTCTTGTTTTTAATTATATTTACTTTTTTAAGACATACTTGTAGTTATGAAAAATAATAATACTCAAACTAATAAAAAGTAGATGTTTGATTTGTTTAATTTTCAGAAAATTTACAATCATTATAACTATTATATTTTTATGCATACGAGTACTAAATAAAATAGTAAATGCGTTTATAGTACTATCTTAAAAAGAAGCTATTTAAATTTATTATGTTTTATAACAGGGGGGACTCCTTTTGGCTAAGTCTAAAAATGAATTTTATCTTAGACGTCTTCATTCACTACTAGGGATTATTCCGATTGGTGCGTTTTTAATTGTTCATTTAATGATTAACCACCAAGCGACTCAAGGAGCTGAGGCTTTTAATAAGGCTGCAGGCTTTATGGAATCTTTACCATTTTTATTAGTAACTGAACTTATTTTGATTTACATTCCAATTTTATATCATGGACTATATGGTATTCATATTGCTTTTACTGCTAAAGAAAATATCGGCCATTATTCATTATTTAGAAACTGGATGTTTGCGCTACAAAGGTTAACAGGGATTATTGCTTTCGTATTCATCTTTGTACACCTATGGCAAACACGTTTACAAAAACTTTTCTTTGGTAAAGAAATCAGTTATGACATGATGCATCAAACGTTACAAAATCCAATTTGGGTTATCGTATACATTATTTGTGTTATTGCTGTCATTTTCCATTTTTCTAATGGTATTTGGTCATTCTTAGTGACTTGGGGATTTTTACAATCTAAAAAATCACAACGTATTTTCACATGGGTTTCATTAATTATTTTCTTAATTCTGTCATACATAGGTGTGACTGCAATTTTAGCTTTTGCATAAAAAATGAAAGTAAAAAAAGCATAGTTATAAAAGGAATCAATAGGTTAGTTTCAGATATATTTTAGGGGAGTGACAATTCTATGGCAGAGAAAAAAATTATTGTTGTCGGAGGTGGCCTTGCGGGGCTGATGTCAACAATTAAAGCTGCAGAACAAGGTGCACATGTGGACTTATTCTCAATTGTACCTGTTAAACGTTCGCACTCTGTATGTGCCCAAGGTGGTATTAATGGTGCGGTAAATACTAAAGGTGAAGGAGATTCACCATGGATTCATTTTGACGATACAGTATACGGTGGAGATTTTTTAGCGAACCAACCACCAGTCAAAGCAATGACTGAAGCTGCACCAAAAATTATCCATTTATTAGATCGTATGGGCGTTATGTTTAATAGAACAAATGAAGGATTGTTAGACTTTAGACGTTTCGGAGGTACACTTCATCATAGAACAGCATATGCTGGTGCAACTACAGGACAACAATTACTTTACGCTTTAGATGAACAAGTTCGTTCTTTTGAAGTTGATGGTTTAGTTACTAAGTATGAAGGATGGGAATTTTTAGGATTAGTTAAAGATGATGAAAATGCAGCAAGGGGTATTGTTGCTCAAAATTTAACTACTTCTGAAATTAAATCTTTCGGTTCTGATGCTGTTATTATGGCTTCAGGTGGTCCGGGTATTATTTTTGGTAAAACAACGAATTCAATGATTAATACTGGATCAGCTGCATCTATCGTATACCAACAAGGCGCTAAATATGCAAATGGAGAATTTATTCAAATACATCCTACGGCAATTCCAGGTGATGATAAATTACGTTTAATGAGTGAATCAGCACGTGGTGAAGGTGGTCGAATTTGGACTTATAAAGATGGAAAACCATGGTACTTCTTAGAAGAAAAGTATCCTGATTATGGTAACTTAGTACCACGTGATATTGCAACACGTGAAATCTTTGATGTATGTATCAATCAAAAATTAGGTATTAATGGTGAAAATATGGTGTATCTTGATTTATCTCATAAAGATCCACATGAATTAGATGTTAAATTAGGTGGTATTATTGAGATTTATGAAAAATTCACTGGTGATGATCCACGTAAAGTACCTATGAAAATATTCCCAGCAGTACATTATTCAATGGGTGGATTATATGTAGATTATGATCAAATGACAACTATTAAAGGGTTATTTGCTGCAGGAGAATGTGATTTCTCTCAACATGGCGGTAACCGTTTAGGTGCTAACTCGTTATTATCAGCGATTTACGGCGGTACAGTAGCAGGTCCAAATGCAATTAAATACGTTGAAAATATCGAAACATCATATACTGAGTTAGATGACAGTATTTATCAAAAACGTGTAGATGAAGAACAAAAACGTTTCGACGAATTACTTAATATGCGTGGTACTGAAAATGCTTATAAACTTCACCGTGAATTAGGCGAAATTATGACAGCGAACGTTACAGTAGTACGTGAAAATGACAAATTATTAGAAACGGATAAAAAAATTGTTGAGTTAATGGAACGTTATCAAAATATTGATATGGAAGATACACAAACTTGGAGTAACCAAGCTGTATTCTTTACACGTCAATTATGGAACATGTTGCAACTAGCACGTGTCATAACAATTGGTGCGTATAACCGTAATGAATCTCGTGGCGCACACTATAAACCAGAATTCCCAGATCGTAATGACGATGAATGGTTAAAAACAACTTTAGCTGAATATCAAGGTGAATATGAAGCACCTAAATTCACATATGAACCTGTCGATATCAGTTTAATTCCACCACGTAAACGTGACTATACAAGTAAATCTAAAGGAGGTAAAAAATGATGGCTAACAATCAATCAGTAAAAGAAACTCCAGAAGAATTACGTCATACAGATGAACAACATAATCAAGAAACAACACATAAAGAAGAAAAACACACGCAAAAAACAGTTAAATTAATTGTTAAACGTCAAGATAACCAAGAAGCAAAATCGTATGAAGAAACATTTGAAATTCCTTATAAAGAGAATTTAAACGTGATTGCTTGTTTAATGGAAATAAGACGCAACCCTGTGAATAGTAAAGGAGAAAAAACAACGCCAGTAGTATGGGATATGAACTGCTTAGAAGAAGTATGTGGTGCTTGTTCAATGGTTATTAATGGTCGTGCACGTCAAGCCTGTTCAGCAATTGTTGACCAATTAGAACAGCCGATTCGTTTGGAACCTATGAGTACATTCCCAGTCATTCGTGATTTACAAGTCGATCGTACAAGAATGTTTGATAACTTAAAACGTATGAAGGCTTGGATTCCAATTGATGGTACGTATGATTTAGGACCAGGTCCACGTATTCCAGAAAAGAAACGTCAAACAGCATATGAATTATCAAAATGTATGACGTGCGGTGTATGTTTAGAAGTGTGTCCTAATGTAACACGTAATAATAAATTTATTGGTGCACAAGCTATTTCACAAGTACGTTTATTTGATCTACATCCAACTGGTTCAATGACTAAAGATGAACGGCTGAATGCTTTAATGGGTGAAGGTGGTTTACAAGAATGTGGTAATTCTCAAAACTGTGTTAATGCATGTCCAAAAGGTATTCCGTTAACAACGTCAATTGCAGCAATGAACCGTGAAACATCATTCCATATGTTTAAATCATTCTTTGGTTCTGATCATCAAGTAAATTAAATATGACATATTTGCCAGCAAAGTAAAAACTTTGCTGGTTTTTATTAATGGGGAATTCAATACGGATATAAATGTTTATTGAGTAAAATAAAAATGAGCAAAAATATCAATTAATGAATGATTAGGTTTGTCTATGGTAAAATAAACGTATTATGTATTATAAGGATGAATGTAAATGAATAAACCCATTGGTGTCATAGACTCTGGAGTTGGAGGACTAACTGTAGCTAAAGAAATTATGCGACAACTTCCTAATGAGACAATATATTATTTAGGCGATATCGCAAGGTGTCCATACGGTCCAAGACCTGGAGAAGAAGTAAAAACTTTTACGACGCAACTTGCTAATAAACTGATGGAATTTGATATAAAAATGTTAGTCATTGCTTGTAATACTGCAACTGCAGTGGCGTTAGAACATTTACAGCAGTTATTACCAATTCCAGTTATTGGAGTCATTGAACCTGGTGCTAGAACCGCTATTATGACTACAAAAAATCAAAAAGTTTTAATTTTAGGTACTGAGGGCACGATTAAATCAGAAGCTTACCGCCATCATATTAAAAGAATAAACCCAAATGTCGAAGTATATGGGGTAGCATGTCCAGGTTTCGTACCACTCGTTGAACAAATGCGTTATGATGACCCTACAATAACTAGTATTGTAATACATCAGACTTTAAAACATTGGCGTAACACAGATGCCGATACTGTTATTTTAGGCTGTACGCACTATCCATTATTATATAAACCTATTAATGATTATTTTGGTGGAAATAAAAAAGTTATTTCTTCTGGGCTTGAAACTGCACGTGAAGTAAGTGCATTACTTACGTTTAGTAATGAACATGCAAGCTATACGCAACATCCAAAACATCGATTTTTTGCAACAGGTGATACGGTTCATATTAAACATATCATTTCTCAATGGCTGAAATTAGATGTAGAAGTTGAACGTATAAAAGTAGATTAAATTTAAAACAGAAGTGAAAGGAAGATTTAAGTGGCAGACATTGTTATAGCTTCTAACAACAAAGGTAAAATAAATGATTTTAAAGCTATTTTTCCAAATGATAATGTTATTGGCATTTCAGAAATTATAAAGGACTTTGATGTTGAAGAAACAGGCACTACCTTTGAAGAAAATGCACGATTAAAATCTGAAGCGGCAGCTAAAGCACTCAATAAAAGAGTGATTGCCGATGATAGTGGTCTAGAAGTATATGCTCTAAATGGTGAGCCTGGTGTATATTCTGCACGTTATGCTGGTCTTGAGAAAAATGATGAGTCAAATATTGATAAAGTACTTAAAAAGTTAGAAGGTGAGACAAATAGAAAGGCACAATTTGTATGTGTCATTAGCATGAGTACGCCAAATGAACCAACACATATGTTCAAAGGAACTGTATCAGGAGAAATTACAACAGAACGTAAAGGTGATCATGGATTCGGATATGATCCTATTTTTTATCTTCCAGAGAAGAACAAAACAATGGCTGAATTAACTACAGAAGAAAAAAGCGATGTGAGTCATCGTGGAAATGCAATTAAAGCTTTAAATGAATTTTTGGAGCGTGAAAAATAATGTCTAAATGGTTAATTGTAAGTGATAATCACACTGAATCTGGAATTCTGTATCAATTATACGACTATCATAAAGACGCAGATATATGCTTACATTTAGGAGATTCTGAATTTAAATATAATGATACTGAATTAAGCTTGTATCAACGTGTAAAAGGTAATTGTGACTTTTATCCTGAATTTCCAAATGAAGACATCATTGAAAAGAACAGTGTTAAAGCATTATACACCCACGGTCATCTTTATGGTGTAAATCAAACACGTATGCGTTTGGCTGAAAAAGCACAATCTCTTGGTTGTCAATTTGCGTTTTATGGGCATACACATATAGCTAAATATGAAAAATTAGGCGACGTCCATATTATAAATCCTGGTAGTATTTCACAGTCGCGTAGTAATATAGAAGAAACATACGCAGAACTACTTATAGAGGATGAAAGTAAAAAAGCTACGCTGAATTTTAGAAATAGAGATCATCAAGTCATACAATCAATAGAATTTGAAATTAATTAACTATTAAAAGGGCTAGGACTACAATGCAAGATAGTCTAGTCCTAGCTAATTTCAAATTTGATACCAAACATTTAGCTATTTAGTTTAACTAAATAGCAACGAAGAAAGTATGTGATTAGTTGCAATTATACGTAATTAGTGGAAAATATAAACTTTTTTTATATTAAAGCTATTGCTAAATAAGATTTCTTTAGATATAATAATACTTGTGTTAAAAAATAATGTCCTGGTAGCTCAGCTGGATAGAGCAATGGCCTTCTAAGC